>VMBT01000124.1_pt1 | contig 49371 bp, 37 predicted proteins | sample 4404301 | NCBI WGS metagenome assembly VMBT01 (sample SAMN12238535, study PRJNA552566) | marine metagenome | isolation source: Coastal seawater | place: USA: coastal Georgia, Sapelo Island | collected 2008-08/2009-08 | reverse complement strand
AACTGTACATCCTGTCATTCCTCAGCTAGCTTGAATTCGGGTTCATATAGTTCAGCACTAAAATTGAGCGGAGATTTTACCGGAAATGGCTATTTGCCTGATTCCACATACACCATCAAGATCGAATATGCCCAACCGGGTATTTCCAAATTCGGGTTTAATGTGACCTCATTGGATGTAAATGACGATCCGATAGGAGATTTCACTAATACCAATAACCGCACGCAAAGACGGACTAAAACTGTTAGTGGAAAGACCAGACAGTACATGGAGCATACCAATAACGGCACAAGTGCTACCAGCACCAACAAAACAGATTGGTCATTTCAATGGACTGCCCCTTCTTCGAACGTTGGAGACATTAAGTTTTACGTGACATTGAATGCTGCGAACGGTAACAGTGGTACTTCAGGTGACACGATCTATGCGAAAATATTTACGATCGCACCTTCATCGCTGCTTCCTCAAGCTCAGATCGTGACCAACGATACAAATATTTGCCAAGGCTCGGTAGCTTCCTTCAAAGCCGGAGGGTCTGGAAGCCCTACTTCGTTTGAATGGACATTCACAGGCGGGAGTCCATCACAGTCAACAGATTCGGCACCAAAAGTGAATTATAACAATGCCGGAACTTTTTACGCTCGATTGCGGGTGAAGAACGCCTTGGGACAATCGAACTGGGATACTGCGATCATACGCGTGAATCGCGGTCCATCCGCATTTATCCAGGGAGGAAATCGATCCATTTGTCCGGGTGACAGCGTCATGATCAGTGTGCCGAACGTCAGTGGTAATACTTACCTCTGGAGCGATAAACAGACCGGTAATGCGATCTGGGTCAAAGAGGCCGGTAAGTATTATGTGATCGTTACCGACAATAATGGATGTTCCAGAGTCTCGAATGAGATCACAGTTAGCTATTTGTCAAAGCCTACGGCGTCATTGACAACAAGCGCTCAGAACGACAGTATTTGCTCTAATGGAACCCTGCAGCTCACATCCACTCAGGGGTTGGACTCTTTCGTTTGGTATAGAGGAGGAGCGATGATCGGAAGTGGTGACACCAACGTGTTCGACTTCCAGGTAGACACTTCCGCTGAATTCTACGTCATAGCTCAGAATAGTAACGGGTGTTGGAGCGATCCAAGCGACACAGCCTTCGTAGAAGTTGTGCAGCGTGTCAAGGCACCGGTAGTGAAATGTTCGTCAAAAACCCCTTTCACGGTCACCTTTGAATGGGATCCCGTTGATCAGTATAATGGTTATCAGGTTTCGACCAACGGAACAGTCTGGGATTTCCCTAGTTCCGGTAGGTATAATCACACTCATCGGGTTACAGGAGTGAGTCCGAATACAGATGTAACCCTGTATGTGCGGGCATTGGATCTGGCTCCTTGTTACTATGGCCCCACCACCATGCAGGTTTGCAAGAGTGGAACTTGCGATAGCTTGGAAGTCATGATCGACTATCCAAAAGAAGTATGTAAAGGCGACTCAGCCATTGTTACTGTAATGGGTCTGAGTGAACAGAAATATGCCATGTACTTCGAAGGTGGTTCTGCCTTCACTGATACGATCTTTTCATTTACTCCTTCATTAAGCAGAACATATATGCTTCAAGTTCAGGACTCTTCCGTACTTGGATGTCCACCTGCAAATTATGCACTCGACGTTCAAGTTGATGAGATCAGCCAATTGAGATTCCGAACTCAAAAACCGTTGAACGAGTTCTGTACATATGACTCGGTGCGATTCTCTGCGACATCTGGTAACGACGAATACCGTTTCTATGTAAATGATGAAGTACGGAAGATCACAGCAGATAGTTTCTACTACGAGAGCCTATTCAAGGACCAGGACAGTGCGTTCGTGATCGTGCAGAAAGGCGCTTGTATCGACACTTCGGAGACCATAGTCATCGGGGTTGTGCCCGATCCTGATGCCGGGTTCACGTACAGCCGAAGCGGTAGCGAATATTCATTTATACCAAACGGACAATTCTATCAGAAGTATTTCTGGGAATTCGGTGATGGCTTTACCAGCGTTTTGCAGCAACCTGTACACGACTATGCAAGCAGCAGTGGAAAAACCGTTACTGTTGATCTCGAAGTGACTGATAACAGCAACTGTGTGTCGAAGGGTTCACAGGAGATCGATCTACCTGATTTTACCGGTATTGCGGAACTGGGAGCCATGGGAATTCGAGTATACCCTAATCCGGCGAGCAAGTTCTTTACGATCAGTGATGAGATCATTGCACGTGAACTTTGCTATACGCTTACAGATATCGGTGGCCGTGTGATCACAACTGATTGTCTGGAAAATGGAAGTGCCGTTGTTTCGGTGGAAGAATTGAATAAGGGACTCTACATTTTGGGTATCAAGGATACCAACGGAGATGCTGTCAACGTGAAGATCGCTGTTGAGTGATCAGCTTTCCAGACTGCGTTTGACCATTTCCCGTGCTTCATCCTCTCCAAGGTATCTGTCGATCACAGCGTGAAGCAGATACAGAGTAGGCGTGAGGACGACTGCCACGATGAATTTGTAGATATATCCTACAAGTCCAATGGCGATCACTTGCTGCAATGGGAATCCCTGACCGATATAGAAGGCAATGAACAGTACGATATAGGTGTCCACTAACTGGGAAACCAGAGTGGACCCTGTAGCTCGTAGCCAAAGCAACCTGGAACCGGTCCTTTTCTTGAACCACTCAAAAATGGTCGCATCGATGAACTGACCAACCAGAAAGGCCGTCAAAGAGCCCGCTATGATCCACATGCCTTGTCCGAATATGACGCCAAATGCGTGGTTGATGTCAGGTATCCCTTGGTTCTCTGCCATGCTACCTACCCACCATCCAGCAGGTACCAGCTCAATAGCCAGGTATATCATCAGGAAACAGTATGCGATCAGTCCTGCAGTCATATAGCTCAGGAATCGCACACCCTTTTTCCCGAAATATTCATTGATGATGTCGGTCATAATGAACACAACCGGCCAAAGGAGTATTCCGGCAGTCATATTGAACGGGATCTCATAACCGAAAATATGAAGAGGGAGAGGATCAAACCCCAGGGAAAGCTCTACACTGAAGATCTTACCACCTATGAACTCGGCAAGAAGTGCGTTGGCGACAAAGAAGCCACCCAGGATCATGAATAATCGGCTTGCTTTCTTTTCCATTTCTCAAACATAAGCATTGCTTGATTCTTGTGGTTGTATCTCATTCGGTACGATTTTGGAAGTACTGTGGAAGACCGGAACCTTTCAGAATGTTTTGACAGAGTACTCTCGGCTACATTTGTTTTATGAAGTATGCTTTATCCTTAGTGTTGTGGGTTGCCTTGAGCTGTTCATTATCGGCTCAAAGTGCTTTGGAATTGACCGAATCCGGCAATTCGAAAATGAAGGAAGGAAATTCTCTGGGAGCGATCAAGGATTATACTGCAGCTATTCAAGCGGACCCCGAATTTGCTGAGGCATACTATGGAAGAGGATCGGTATTCGCCGAACTGGACCAATTCGAAGAAGCACTCGCAGATCTTAACAAAGCATTGGTGCTTGAGCCTGCACTCACAGAGATATACTACAATAAGGCATACATTTTCGCAGCCCTAGAAGATTACGATCGTGCTTTGAATGAATACAACAAGTATCTCGAGTTTCACCCGGAAGAAGCACAGGCTTGGTTAGCCAGAGCCGAGATCAAGCATATGCAAAGCGGCCTGGAGACTGCGAGATCTGACTATGCCAACTTCCTGAAACTTGAATGGGACGCAGAGCAAAAGCATCTCATTCGTTCAGAGGTATTGCTCAAACTCGGTGACACATCTGCTTCCATAGAAGAACTGAACAAGCACATTGCAAAAGCCCCTTCTGATCACAAACTCTATCGCATGCGTGGAGGGATCTATTTTGCTTTGGGAGAGCATAACAAAGCCATTGCAGACCTCTCAACGGCACTACTGCTCGATGAGGACCCACGCAGTTATATACTCCGCTCAGACATTTATGCTACACAGGAGGAGTGGGCAGCAGCCATGGAAGACCTTAAGAGAGGAATAGAAGGGGATATGGCAACTAGTTCTGCAGATCAGCTTTATCTCCTCGGATATTATTCCTTGCAAGCCGGTCGCCTGAGTGAAGCAGTCAAAGGATTTCAATCCGCATTGGCTAAAGGCTATTCAGACAAGGAAGAGTTGTATTACAATCTTGGGTTGGCTCAGATCAAGTCAGGAAACAAGACGGATGCCTGCTCCAGTTGGAGGAACACACCTGCATTGGCTCGTGAATTGATCGAGAAGTATTGTGTAGGAGATTCGGCGAACTAAGCCTATTCTTTAAGTTTCAGGAATCCGAAACGTCCAAGACCCATTTTCTGCAGACGGTATTGAAAGGATACTCGAAGCACCCCAAGACCGTACTTGACGCTTCGTCGAAAGTTGATGGATGATGCATCCTCAAAGTATCTGGTCGGGCAAGTCACCTCGCCGATCTCGAAACCGGCAAAGAAGATCTGCGCGGTCATTTCATTATCGAATACGAAGTCATCCGAGTTCGCTTCTATATCGATCGTGTCAAAGATCTTGGCATGAAATGCCCGATAACCCGTGTGGTATTCTGAAAGCTTTTGACCGATCAGAATGTTCTGTGAAAGAGTAAGAAAGCGATTCGCGATGTATTTATAGATCGGCATTCCACCTCTCAAAGCACCTTTACCCAGAATTCGAGATCCATAGATGGCAGGATACACGTCATGAGCGATCACACTGGCCATGGCACGAATGAGCTTCGGGGTATATTGATAATCCGGGTGAAGCATGATAATGATATCAGCACCGAGCTCTAACGCTTTGTTGTAGCACGATTTCTGATTTCCTCCGTATCCTCGATTGGCCTTATGCTCAACGATATGCTCAATTCCAATCTCCCGGGCATGCTCAACGGTATTGTCTTTACTTGCATCGTCCACCAAGACTACTTCGTCAACTATATCAAAAGGGATCTCATCATAAGTGATCTTGAGTGTCTTGGCGGCATTGTATGCCGGCAGAACGATGACGAGTTTATTTCCGTTGATCATGTGCTACGCGTACATTAAATAAAACACTCCAGCTCCTGCAAGATACCCGGCAATAGCTAGCAAGCTGATCTTCTTCATATACCAGAAGAAATCGATCCTTTCCAATCCCATAACCGCAACACCTGCAGCGGATCCAATGATCAGGGCACTTCCACCTACACCGGCACAATATGCCAGGAATAGCCAGAAGGTTCCATTGGGTAGAAAGTTAGCTAATTCAGCATTGCCCGCTACCATCTGCTCCGTGGCCGTTTCATACATGCCCTGTGCGGCTGCAACCAACGGTACGTTATCGACGATCGATGATAGGAATCCAATAGCTACATTTATCGCAAAGATGTTCCCGACCGTTTTGTCGAGCCAGCCGGAAACTTCTTTCAGCAATCCGAATTCTTGTAATCCCGAAACTGCCAGAAGGATCCCCAGGAAAAAGAATACACTTGCCGTATCGATCTTTTGAAGTACTCCAATGACCGAAAGATCGTGCTTGTGCTCCTTGTTCTTGGATCGGTGAAGTATCTCCGTAACCGTCCAGATCACGCCCAAACTCAGCATCATACCCATGAATGGTTGAAGGTGGGTCAATGTCTTGAAAACAGGGACGAATAATAGTCCGAGTACACCAATGATGAAGATTGCTTTGCGTTCGCCTGGAGTTGTAGGATTCAAATAATGTTCAGCACCTTCGGAGATCTGTGGTCTTTCAGCTTCACCTCCTTTCATAGTGATCGAAAGGATGATCAAAGGAACGATCATGGCCACTAAACTCGGAATGATCAATTTTACGATCATATCCGGGACATATGGCAATTGCCCTTTGATCCATAGCATGGTCGTGGTCACGTCACCAATTGGCGACCAGGCTCCACCGGCATTTGCGGATATGACCACCATACCGGCAAACAGCCACCGCAATTCTTTCTCTTTTATCAGCTTCCTTAGAAGTGAAATCATCACGATAGAGGTCGTGAGGTTGTCCAGCATTGCTGAGAAGAAGAAGGTAAGTGTACAAAGGATCCACAACAAGGGAACGATCTTCTTCGTCTTGATGCGATCAGTGATCACCGAGAATCCTTCATGTGCATCCACGAGTTCTACGATGGTCATGGCACCCATGAGGAAAAAGAGGATATTCGAGATCTCACCAATATGGTGAAGGAGACCTTCTTCCACTACATGATGCTCGGCTCCCGACATCACGTATAAAGTCCAGCAAAGAACCCCTGTAATGAGTGCGCTGGCGGCCTTATCGATCTTGATCGAATGTTCCATGGCAATTGCCGCGTAGCCTAGCACAAATACGACGATCACAAATATCTCCATACCCAGAATTTGGCGCAAAAATAAGCCAATTGATTAAGTCAATTGTTGATGGACTGATAAGGTGGCATTTCTTCCAGAAATCGATAGCCATTTTTCTCCAGATCCAGCTCACAGACCACCATTTCCACTCCATTTACCAGACACAGATAAGGAACCTTCAACCCAAAGTTGTACGTACTCACCTGATCGATGGTGGACTGGTCGAGGGGAACATTCGGTCGCTTACATTCGATCAAACAGACCGGCTGCCCGGTATTACCGAAGATCAGTATGTCGAACCGCTTGTTCATTCGATTATAGGTGATCTGTCTTTCCACACCCATGCATTTCAGGGGATATCCAAGCCGAGTATGCAGGTAATGAATGAACCACTGTCTGACATCCTCCTCGGGAGTTCTGACCACATACTTCTCGCGCACCGGATCGAAGATGAGATCCTTGCCTTCTGAGGAGCGTAATTTTGGATTCCAGGGAGGTGGGTTTGAATTCGACATTTCCGATTGCAGATTGATGCGCTTTGACTAGTTTAGCGCAAAATTCTGTCGACGCAAACTTAGCGCAATTCGAGGTTCATGAAACAAGTCAAGGAGTACGAAGGGATACTGAAGAGCATATCATCCAGAAAGTTCTCACCCATCTATGCACTTGATGGTGATGAGCCGTTTTTCATTGATGTGATCGCCGACAGATTGGAAGCGGAAGTAGTGCCGGAGGAAATGCGCTCCTTCAATCTTCAGATCCTGTACGGTAAAGATGTCAAGATCAGGGATCTGATCACCGCCTGTCGTCGATTTCCTATGATGGCCGATCATCAGCTGATCGTGGTCCGCGAGGCACAATACATACACGAGAAGGAGCTGGACAAGCTTCTGGAATATGCCGAAAACCCAACTGAGAGCACTGTCTTAGTGCTTCTGCTCAAAGGAAAGAAACTCAACCGTGGAACTAAGCTGGGCAAAGCGATTAAGCCATTCGTGCATTTCTCAAGCAACAAATTGCGCGACTACGAAATGCAACCTTGGTTGGATGCGCATCTCAGTACATTGGGTTTGAAAATGGAGCATCAGGCTATGGCTATCCTTCTCAATACTGCCGGTACAGACCTGCATCGGATCAATGGCGAGATCGATAAGATCCTTTCCAGTCACGGTGACAAGAAGGTGATCACGGTATCCGATCTCGAGGCTTCTGCCGGAATTGACCGGGATTACAACATCTTCGAATTCACAGAAGCTCTTGGCAATCGAAATTTGAACCGCGCATTGGATATCGCTTCGGTGATCGGCAAGGACAAAAAGAACTTCCCTTTGCAGATGATCATCCCTATGGTCTTCAACTATTTCAAAAGACTATTGATCGTACACGAAGTAGGCGGACACATGCAAGGAGACCTACCCAAAGCACTGGGTGCCAGTCCGTTCATGGCCAAGAAATACGCGAGCGCTGCTCGTCACTACCACGTCAAAGAATTACAAAGAAACATCGTTGTGTTTCACGAAATGGACCTGAGAGTCAAAGGAATGGGCGAGAAACAAGCCTCCTCTTATGAACTTTTGAGAGAAATGATTGTAAGGATAACTAGCTAATCTCCTATACTTGTAGGATTAACAATTGTATAACTTTTAAGATTGAATCAAGGAATATGAAAAAAGTGTTACTAATCGGTGCTGTATTGGTGTCGGGAGTTGTGAGCGCTCAGTCTGTGAGCGATTTGCGAAAGACCGATAATGATGAAGTAACCAAGGACATGATCAAGGCGGTTGACATTTCAGCCGGCGAACACATTCAAGGAATGCCACACGTTCCCTACACAGAGGGTACTCTGGAAAAATCCAGACAGGACGTGTACTCATTCGTGAACATCGGAACGTCTTATTACGACCTTCAGTCCAACGCCGCTGTAGGACGACGCTTGCTATTGCACGACGACGGTACGGTCAGCACGGTGTGGACGTACAGTCCAGATGCATCTTCCGGATGGCCACAACGTGGAACTGGTTTCAACTACTTCGATGGTTCCTCTTGGGGAGCCGGACCTACTGCTCGTACTGAGACAAGCAGAACAGGATGGCCGAGCATCGCTGAGCTGAGCGATGGTTCGATCACCACTTTTGCTCACATCAGTTCAGACGGTGGGTTCATCCAGGCTACAAAGCCGAGCAAGAGCTCTACCACCTGGACAAGCAGTGCAGCTCGTCTGCAATACAACAATGGTGTACCTATCTGGAACAGAATGGCTGTGAATGGTGACACGATCCATTTGATCTGTAACTTCTGGTCAGATGGTGGTGCAGTACCTGAGACTTTAATCGGAGGTATCTCTAACCCAACTACGTACTCACGGTCAGACGACGGAGGAGCGACTTGGGCTGTTGAGCATATGCTCATGCCTGGTTACGACAGCACGGAGTATGACAACGGTGGAGGTGACACCTACGCTATTGACGTAAAAGGAAGCACTGTTGCCGTAGTGATCGGTGGTATTGCAAAGGACCTTGCTCTTTGGAAGTCAACTGACAATGGTCAAAACTGGACCAAAACGGATGCTCTTCCAACTCCTGTTCCTAAGTACAAATGGGGTAAAGCTCTTCTTTCTCAAGATTCAAACTACGTGACCAACGATGGTTCTGTAGATGTGGTGATCGATAACAACGGCGACTGCCATATCGTTACCGGATTGCTCAGGATCTATGACGATGACACTACTGATGAGTCAATCTTCATCCCACAATTTTTCAGCATGTACCACTGGAGCGAGAACAGCCCTCAGTGGAAGATCTGTGGTACTCCTATCGATATGGACCTGGCAACCGATCCTGAGACTGGTGATAACTGGACTATAGCTAGTGAAACAACAGCATCTCTTGGTACTGATGGTCAGCCTCCAAGCGGACTATCTTACGCTGCGCGTTACGGACGTACAAGTATTTCAACTCACCCGAGTATCTCTGTCGATGCGAACAACAACTTGTTCGTGACTTATGATGCTCCTCTTGAGTTGATCTTTCACGACTTCGGAGCGAATCTACGTAACGTAAATGTGGTATATTCTGATGATAACGGAGATACTTGGTCAGACGCACAGAATGCTACTCAGTGGAGAACTAAGGAATGTGTATTCGGAAGCCAGGCGAGAATGGCTGACGATTATATCCACTTCATCTTCCAGGCGGATGATTATCCAGGAACTCACTTGCAGAACAATGGTAATACAGGACTGCATCCTAATGATGAAGTTGGAATCTACTACGCAGCGATCCCTACATCAGATATCATGGCAGGAATTCTCGGCGCAAACAACCTGAGTGCTCCTTCAAGAGATCTGGATGCCAAAGTTTTCGTTGTTAGCCAGAACTACCCGAACCCATTCGCAGGAATGACCACTGTAACGATCTACATGAGAAGCGGAAGCGATCTGGATCTTACGGTGACTGATATTCTGGGAAAAGAAGTGATGAACAAGGAACTTGGATACAAAACAGCAGGTAACCATCAGATCGTGATCGATGGTTCTCAGCTGAACCCTGGTATCTACTTCTACACGCTGACTTCAGGCGATCACAAAGTGACTCGCAAGATGAAAGTCATCGACTGATTCGAACAATATTTTGAAGAAGCCCGGTCCTTTTGGATCGGGCTTTTTTTATTGAGCCATCTTTGGCGTTTTTTTATTTCGAATTGATGTACCTTTGCAGCCCTTTAGCGGGTGTGGTGGAATTGGTAGACACGCTAGATTTAGGATCTAGTGCCGCAAGGCGTGAAGGTTCGAGTCCTTTCACCCGCACAACATTTCTTAGAATCAAATCCAAATTATTTTTCCGTGAACGTAAGTTTAGACAAAAAGGATGACCTCAATGCCGTATTGACGGTAGAACTTCAACCAGAAGACTACAAGCCAAGAGTTGAGGAGAACTTGAAGAGTTACAGAAAGCGTGCGAACATCCCGGGTTTTCGTCCTGGTATGGCTCCAATGGGTATGATCAGAAAGATGGCGGGAACGTCGATCCTCGCAGATGAGATCAATAAACTTGCTTCAAGTGCGCTCTACGACTATTTGAAAGAAAACAAGATCGATATTCTTGGTCAGCCTTTGAATTCTGAATCAAAGGACAGCGAATTGGACTTTGAGAACGGTGAGAACTTCGTCTTGCATTTCGATCTGGGACTGACTCCGGAATTTGAGATCAAATTCAGTAAGAAGAATAAGCTTACTCGATACGTCATCAAGGTTGATGAGAAAGAAGTTGACAAGGAGATCGAAAACTTGAGCAAGCGTTACGGCTCTCTGGAAGTCATTGAGAAGACTGAGGAAGACAACGACAGCCTGAGCGGTACCTTGACCGAGCTCGACGACAAAGGGAACCCTCTGGAAGGTGGAGTGGAAGGAAAGACCACAACTGTGCTGTTGGAGATGATCAAGGACAAGAAGACGCGTACAGCATTGATGGGTAAGAAGATCGGCGACGACGTGGACGTTGATGTATTCAAAATGTTCAATGACAACGAGAATGTCATGACCTCAACGCTCGGATTACCTGCTGAAGGGATCAAGGACCTGAATAAGAAGTTCCGATTCCATATCACGGAAGTGAAGCGATTCAATCCATCACCGATCGATCAAAGCCTTTTCGATAAAGTATTTGGGGAAGGACAGATCGAAAGCGAAGAGATGTTCAGGGAGAAGATCCAGGAAAATCTCGAGAACTATTACCGATCTGAGACGGAGCATCACGTGAACCACGAAGTCCAGCACCTGATCCAGGACAAGCACGACTTCGAACTTCCGGACGAATTCCTGAAGCGTTGGTTGCAGCAGTCATACCCTGACACCTATACCGAAGAAAGTACGGATGAGCAATACGCCAAAGAGGCAAACGGCTTGCGTACACAATTGGTGAAAGAGAAACTCCTCGAAGACAACAATGTGGAGCTTACCTCAGACGAGATCAACCAGACCTCGTTGGGCTACACCGCAAATATGTTGCGCCAGTACGGTATGCAAAATCCTGATTTTGATACAGTTCGCGAGTTTGAGCAGCGCAACCGCGGTGACGAGAACTATATGCGACAGGTGCGTGATATCGCCGTAACTAACCGTGTTACGGAGATCATCAAAGACATGATCAAGATTGAAGAGAAGGAAGTAACAGCCGACAAATTCTACGACATCCTGCAGAAGCACAACGAACAACATAATCATTGATTATTTGTTAATTTTGGTTGATAAACCAAACTATGGATTACGGAAAAGAATTTAAGCTATACGCTACCAAACACCTCGGCCTCAACAGCATGGCCGTGGATCACCATATTCAAAGCAGCATAGGTCCAGTAGGATTGACACCGAACATCATCGAAGAGCGCCAGTTGAATGTGGCCTCTATGGATATATTCTCAAGATTGATGATGGATCGCATCATCTTTCTGGGTGTACCTATCAATGATCAAGTTGCGAATATCATAATGGGACAGCTGCTGTTCCTGGATTCAACAGATCCTAACCGCGACATTCAGATCTACATCAATAGTCCGGGAGGATCCGTGTACGCAGGTCTTGGGATCTACGACACGATGCAATTCATCTCCTCAGACGTGGCAACGATCTGTACGGGAATTGCAGCTTCTATGGCTGCGGTTCTGTTGTGTGCAGGTGTAGAAGGAAAACGTTCCGCATTGCCTCACTCACGCGTTATGATCCATCAGCCTCTCGGTGGAGCTCAAGGGCAAGCCAGTGATATGGAGATCCAAGTGAACGAGATCAAAAAGGTTAAGACTGAATTGTACCAGATCATCTCCAATCATTCCGGACAAACCATGAAAAAGGTTGAAAAGGATTCGGACCGCGATTATTGGATGACTGCAGCTGAAGCAAAAGCCTACGGTATGGTCGATGATATCTTGACCAAAACCACCCGAAAATCCTGATTTGGAAGAGAAAGAGTCATATTGTTCCTTTTGTGGAAGGAAGAATCATGAAGTAGATCTTCTCGTTTCCGGTATCGATGCGAATATCTGCGATGCTTGCATTGAACAGGGGCATACCATCGTTCAGGAAGAACTGAAGCGCAAGAAGGGCAAAGGTAGTTTCGAGCCAAATCTGCTCAAACCGAAAGAGATCAAAGAACATCTCGAGGAGTACGTGATCGGTCAGGAAGAGGCCAAGAAGGTACTTTCAGTCGCGGTGTACAATCACTACAAGCGATTGATGAATCCGGGTCGCGATATGGATCAAGGCTTCGTGGAGCTCGAGAAATCGAACATCATGATGGTCGGGGAGACCGGAACAGGGAAAACCTTATTGGCCAAGACCCTGGCACGCGTACTTCAAGTTCCTTTCTGCATTGCTGATGCCACGGTGCTTACGGAAGCCGGTTATGTCGGGGAGGATGTCGAGAGCATCATTTCCAGACTCTTGCAAAGTGCTGATTACAATGTAGAAGAAGCAGAGCGCGGGATCATCTACATCGACGAGATTGACAAGATCTCCAGGAAGAGCGACAATCCGAGTATCACAAGAGATGTGAGTGGTGAAGGTGTGCAACAGGCATTGCTGAAGCTGCTGGAAGGTACAACGGCCAATATCCCACCGCAAGGAGGAAGGAAGCACCCCGACCAGAAGTACATTCAGGTTGACACTTCCAATATCCTTTTCATCTGCGGAGGAGCATTTGAAGGAGTCGACAAAGTCATCGAACGAAGGATCCAAAAATCTTCACTTGGATTCAAAGCTGAGAAACTGCAGGACGTAGTGGATGATAGTTCAATACTGAGTCACGTTACTCCTCTTGACCTGAAACATTACGGATTGATCCCTGAGATCATTGGGCGTCTGCCGGTACTCACGTACCTCGATACACTAGATCGCGATGCTTTGAAAGCGATCCTCATAGAACCAAAGAATGCCTTGATCCGACAATATAAGCGCTTGTTCGAATTGGAAGACAAGGAGCTTCTAGTTGGCGACGAGATCATCGAATACATCGTGGACAAAGCGGTCGAATTCAAACTTGGTGCACGTGGACTGAGGTCGATCTGTGAAGCCATCTTCGTGGACTACATGTATGAGTCGCCGTCCGATGAGAATTCCAAGCGCATCGAAGTTGGGCTCAAGGATGCCGAAATGAAGTTGAAGAAGTTTCATTTGAAGGCAGCCTGATCATGTTGTCAAACTCCTGAAATTTAGCGTTCTTGCCTGAATGAGTCGCAAGAACGATCCAAAGGTCATCAATGGATGGGCATTTTACGATTGGGCCAATTCGGTCTATAATCTTGTCATTACTTCTACCATATTCCCAATTTTCTTCCAAAATGTGGCTGTTCATTATACCCGCATTAATGGAGATGACAGAGAGGTAAGCCTTGTTCGATTCTTTGGCCGTGAATTCGTCAATACCGAGCTCTACAGCTATATATTCTCTCTCTCGTTCCTGATCATCGTGTTAACGGTTCCGATCCTTTCAGGAATTGCGGATTACAAGGGCAACAAGAAGAGTTTTATGAAATTCTTCTGCTACATGGGAGCATTCGCGTGTATCAGTCTGTACTTTTTCGACAAGGATCAGCTCGAACTCAGCATGTTATCTCCGTTCTTAGCGAGTATTGGGTTTTGGGGCAGTCTTGTGTTCTACAATGCGTACTTACCGGAGATCGCTACACCCGATCAGCATGATCGTGTGAGTGCAAAGGGATTTTCGTTGGGTTATATAGGAAGTGTTCTTCTGCTGGTATTCATTCTTGCGATGAACAAGATCTACAACTGGGATATTAGAAATGGATTCCTCCTGGTTGGTCTGTGGTGGGCAGGATTCGCTCAGATCACCTATAGCCGACTGCCAGAACGAGAAGCCAGAAATACCGAAAAGGTCGATCGAAGATACCTGTACAAAGGTTTTCAGGAGTTGAAAAAGGTATGGTTGGAGTTACAGACTATTCCGCGACTGAAGAAGTTTCTGGCAGCATTCTTTACGTTCAATATGGGCGTTCAAACCATCATGCTACTTGCTGTGCTCTTTGCCAGTACAGAGATCGACTGGCCATTGGGTCCTGACGGAGAAAAGGACAGCTCAGGGTTGATCATCAGTATTATAATCATTCAACTGATCGCCATTGTAGGAGCGACTGTGATGTCAAGATTGTCCAAACGCATAGGTAACATCTCCGTTCTCAAGATCGGGGTATTCATCTGGATCCTTGTTTGCGTGATCGCGTATTTCATTCATACACCAACAGAATTCTATATACTGGCTGCGATTGTCGGCTTCGTCATGGGTGGGATCCAATCGATGTCTCGATCCACATATGCCAAAATGCTACCCGATACGAAAGATCACGCTTCCTATTTCAGCTTCTATGACGTACTCGAAAAAATGGGACTCGTGATCGGTCCATTTCTATTTGGGTGGTTGAATGGAGTCACTGAAGGCATGAGAACCTCCGTGCTGATGCTTATGTTCATCTTTGTGGTTGGGATGGGACTCTTGTTCTTAATGAAGAACAGCGATGTGCCGGAAGGAGCCGGGGAGGGATTGTAAGAGCAAGGACTCCTTTTGGTCCTTCTTGCGCGATGAATCGCGCAAATACAGTCTGAGTTGCTTGCAGTTCATGGAACGTTTCGATCTCAGGGTTCCTTGTTCTACGGAGGATAGAGATTTGTCCAAGCTTTAACTTTAGTTTAAGGACAACCCATACCATTACCGTATTCACGCGATTCATCGCGTGACCCAGCACGAAGGGCGAAGTAGAATGATCAAGTAAAGATGCTTGCGTGAGAGATTGCGCAAATACAGTCTAGGTTGCTTGCAGGACGTTTTGCTATCAATGTCCCGCATGCTATGACGGTAGAGAAGAGAACCTCCAAGCTTTAGCCTCAGTTCAAGAATAACCCAGTCCATTACCGTATTCACGCGATTCATCGCGTGACACGTTCACACGAAGAAACAATGCGTTCTTAAAGAAAGACGGTGACAACTCACTTAAACAATACCATTCCTTCTTTTTTAGTATATGTATTACCAAAACAGAGGAGGTCCTCCAAGACTTCAAGGCTACGATTACACTTCCTGTGGCCACTATTTTGTCACTATAAATGTGAAGGATATGATTCCTTACTTCGGCCGCATTATCGACAAGAAACACTACTTGAATGTGGTTGGCAAGGTGGTTGAGGATACTTGGATTGAGATTCCGAGTAAATTTTCAAATGTTGTTCTAGATATCTTCATAGTAATGCCAGAACATTTTCACGGAATTATATCTATAACTGAGCGTCGCTCAGACCTTGAACGATTTACTTCAAAAGACATCGGTGGAGTGACAGGTATAAAAAATCCAATGATTGTAAATGGTCTCGGAGCCGTAGTGAGATGGTTCAAAGCGCGATGTACAAGGCAGATCAGAGAATACATCCCGGAATTCAATTGGCTTCCACGCTATTTTGATGTCGTTATCTGGAACCAAACAGAACTGAATCGCATACGACGGTATATATTGACGAACCCACATCGGTATGAAGGTCATGGATAAGACCTTGTTGGTACATTCCCCTCCTTTTACTTTGATTTGCAAAAGCTTATTGTTTCGATCAAAGATCAATGGAGTACTTTTTCGCAACCGAATTCAAAGACGGCTACTGGTTTCCCGATGATACCGAGAGTCGCCATATCACAAAAGTTCTACGGAAATCTAATGGCCAGGAGATAACGCTGGTGAACGGAAATGGACTGCGTGTTAAAGCCCAACTGGAAAAGATAGGAAAGCAACTGGCTGTGAGGGAAATAGAACGAGAAGAACTCCCCAGATCGGATCATTTGACGATTGCCGTGGGCCCAACCAAAAGCGCCGACCGTATGGAATGGATGATCGAAAAGCTGGTGGAGATCGGTGTCGAGAAGGTGGTCTTTATTGATACGCACAACGGTGAACGCAGCAAGATGCAGGAGAGGCGGATCCTGATGAAGGCTGTGGCCGCAATGAAGCAAAGTCTAAAGGTCTATTTACCGGAGATCGAATTCGGAATCCCGTTTGAACAGCTTCTATATAGGACTCAAAGTGAACAAAAGTTCCTGGCACATTGCTATTCTGATATAGGCGCTAAATTTGCCCCAGGTGAGATCAGAAAGTCAGGTTCCAGTGTGCTCGTTGCCATAGGCCCCGAAGGAGATTTCAGCCGAGATGAAGTTGAAATGGCCAAAGCGGCCGAGTGGCAAATGCTGGATCTGGGGACAAGCCGTCTGAGAACGGAAACGGCCGCATTGGTAGCGTGTACTTTAATGCAATAAACGGCGTTGAGAATAGTGATGATGAAGAACAGGGTAAAAAATGGGAAGCTCTACTTTGCTTGGGCGCTAGGATTGTTCATGCTCCTGATTCAAGGTTCTTTCTCTACCGAGTATAGTGTGTCATTTGCAAAATTGAAGTACAGCGGAGGAGGTGATTGGTATGCCAACAGAACAGCATTGCCAAATCTGGCTGAGTTTTGTAACGAGCAGCTCAATACCAATATCGATCCACAGGACAATGCGGTGGAACCTGCTAACACATCCATCTTTAATTACCCGTATGTGTATATGACCGGTCACGGGAATGTGGTCTTCACAGATGAGGATGCTACGAATTTGAGAAAATACCTGGAAGCCGGAGGGTTTCTGCATATCGACGATAACTATGGTTTGGAGAAGTTCATCCGACCTCAAATGAAGAAGGTGTTCCCGGAATTGGATTTTGTGGAACTACCTTTTGATCATCCTATCTACCATCAGAAGTTTGAATTCCCCAATGGACTTCCGAAGATCCATGAGCATGACGGTAAACCTCCACGAGGCTACGGTCTCATTCACAAAGGTCGATTGGTTTGTTTCTTCGATGTGGAATGCGACCTGGGGAATGGCTGGGAAGATGCCGGGATCTATAGCGATAGCGAGACAACCAGACTAAAGGCTCTTCAAATGGGAGCCAACATCATTCAACACGTTTTCACGGAGAGTTGATCTATGCTATATGCTAGGTAGAACGCTAGTCATAGTCAATCCCGTTTCTGCCCGCAGACACAACCTCGATTCAGGTCATTTTAGAAAGTCCCTCGATCGGAGGGGTTTTGATTACCAGATTGTAGAATGGCAAACCGCCGGCAATATCAGCCACGACCTGCGAAATATCGATCCGAATGATTTTCAACGCATTGTGATTGCGGGAGGTGACGGCACGGTTAATGAAGTCCTGAACACGACTTATTCTCCAGGAAGGGAGTATGGTTTGATACCGTTAGGTAGCGGAAATGGGCTAGGTAGAAGTTTGGGTATTCCTCGATCCCCCGAAAAAGCCCTTGACATTGTAGAAAAGGGCAATTTCCGACTCCTCGATGTAGGAGTCATGAACGATCGGATGTTCCTCAATGTCGCCGGAATGGGATTCGATGCAGAAGTTGCTCAAGCTTTTGGGAGAACGTCCAGGGGATTCATCGGCTATGTCATCGAAGTGGTCCGACTGTATTTTGACGCTCGGGAAGGCCGCTATTCTATTACAACATCTGAGGGGCAAATGGAGCTCGATGCTTTCCTTATTAGCATTGCCAATGGTGATCAGTGGGGCAATAATTTCTACATCGCTCGTGGCGCTCGTTTCGATGACGGCCTGTTGGATGTGGTAGCTATGAAAAAGCCGGCCCTCTATCAGATACCTTCTCTATTACAGGCATTGTTGAGGAGAAAGAACCATAAGCTGATGCAAACATTCGCTTCAGATCGCTTTAGTATCGAAAGACCCAATACTTCAGCCGTTCACTTTGACGGAGAACCAATGGAAGGAGAGAAGAGTTTGGAAATTCGTTGCATTCCCGGAGCAGTCCGAGTTTTTTGCTGATCAGTACTCAAGACTGATCTTATAACCTGAATGTGATCGGAGATTCATCACGATGCCTCCTTCAAAGATCAAGTACTGACCTTTGATTCCGACCAGCTTTCCTTCTATGATCGGGTTCTTATCCAACTTTACGCTTTTGACTTTGTCCGGGTAATCCAATACCGGATATTCGATCTCTACCAGCTCTTCATCCTGAGCTACATATTGTTGTAATTCTGCACTCAAGTAGTTGCTGAGCTCGTCTTTGATCTCATACAGGTCCGCATGCGGGTAATCGTTCTTGAGCATGTTTCGCCAGTTGGTCTTGTCCGACACGTGCGACTTCAGAGCAACTTCGATCAATCCAGCCAGTTGGCGGTAAGGAGTCTCAGCCAGCACTAGAGCCTGAACGGCTCCCTGATCGATCCAACGCGTAGGGATCTGAGTTTCTCTTGTCACCCCGATCTTCACATCTGATGTGAGGGAGAGATAAGCGACATGAGGTTGCATATGGTGCGCCATTTCCCAATCGTAATCGCGCAAGGCCACACCCTCATGAATGCGACTGAGCTCCGGACGAATGATACTCGGAGACGCTTGTGGTGAATTCATGAATGCGTCATAACTCATCCCGTCACCGAAGGTCTTCCTGATCTTCTTGCCGGTTACGACGCAGTGGATCTCGCCTTCGAAGCTGATCTGAATATGTTGACCCACCAGCGGATTCATTTCAACTACCTCACTCTCTTCCAGTACATTATACAGTGGAAGTGAATATTCGACTACGTTGTCGATCAGACTGCGCATCTTGCGGATGTTCCCGGTATGTTTCATCGAAGACAAAGCTACACACTTTGATCAGACAGACATCTCCATCGTGGAATTGGTTTATTTTGTCACATGAACAAGCTGATCATAGCCTTATTTGCTCTCACTTTTGTAGCCTGTGAGAAGTCACAAAAGAAAGGTTCTAAAGTTGCGGACTCGGAACTACCAATTCCATATTTTTTGAGCGATAGCACCAAGAATCAGACACCTACATATCGGGAGGTGATCGAATATTGGGAGAGCTTGAGTAAAGCGTCGGATATGGTCGAAATTGAGGAATTCGGCATGACTGACAAAGGTCTGCCATTGCATTTGGTCCACCTCGGTTCGGCTACATCAAATAAGGACTTAGCGCAAAGAGAGAAGCCGCTTCTCCTAATAAACAATGCCATTCATCCCGGGGAACCTGATGGAGTGGATGCGTGTATGCTTGTGGCATATGATCTGTTGAGATCCAATTCAGCCCTATTGCGCGAGGTAGATATCAGGATCATACCGATCTACAATATCGGTGGTGCTTTGAACAGGAACAGTTTCTCCAGAGCTAACCAAAATGGTCCGGCTGAATATGGGTTCAGAGGAAACGCGCAAAACCTCGATCTGAACAGGGACTTTGTAAAACTCGACTCAAGGAACGCATTCTCATTTGCTGAATTGATCGACAGATTGGATCCGGACTTTTATGTGGAAACACACGTTAGCAACGGAGCTGATTACAGTTATGTGATGACTTATCTGGCTTCACAAGAGGACAAACTCGATGAACCACTCGGAGACTTCATGCGCTTCAAGATGACCGGCAATATGCTCGCCAATATGGCCAATGCCGGATTCGAGATGGTGCCTTACGTGAACGTACACGGTGTTCCACCGGATGAAGGGTATTCTACCTTCTACGACTCACCGCGCTATTCGACAGGCTTACTGAGTCTGATCCAGACACCGGGATATATCACTGAGACACACATGCTCAAGCCATATGGCAAGAGGGTGGAATCTACTCGGCAGTTCATCCATTCCACGATCAAGCTTCTGAGCGATAATGGCACGGACCTGCTTTCGTCGAGAGAGCAGGCACGACAGCATGTCGCAGAAGCAACTCGTGTCAATCTGGATTGGGAAGTGGATCATGAGCGAGCTGATTCTATCGGGTTTAGGGGATATGAAGCAAAGTACAAGCAAAGCCCCGTCAGCGGGGCTCAGAGATTGTACTACGACCGAGAAAGTCCATGGAGTGCCGTGATCCCATTCTATGCGTACATGAATCCAACAAATTCTGTGAATTACCCTAAAGCATACTTGCTCAAACGCGGATATGTACACGTAGAGGAGCGATTGGCAGCTCATGGTGTAGTAGTGGAAGAGCTTCGGGAAGACACCGTTTTACATGTCGAAGTATACCACATTGATACTTTTTCAACCGGATCACAGCCCTACGAAGGACATTACGGACACCATAACACACGCGTAAATCGGGACACTCAAGAGATCTCATTTCAGCGCGGAGATCTTATCGTTGGGTTGAATGATCATAGAAAGCGGCTGATCGCAGAATTGCTGGAGCCGGAAGCGCCTGACTCCTACTTCAACTGGAACTATTTCGATGCCATCCTTCAGCAGAAGGAGTGGTATTCGCCTTATGTGTTCGAAGACAAAGCACTTGATATACTGGAGTCAGATCCCGAAAAGAAGAAAGAGTTCGACAGGCTGCTCGAGCGTGAAGAGTTTGCGAATAGTCCACGAGCGAGGATACATTGGGTGTATACCCATTCAGACCACTATGAACCGGAACATTTGCGTTATCCCGTATTCCGGATCTTGGAGTGATCAGTTGATCCAACGCTCACCACGGACCTTGGCATTCTCGTCGGCATTTGGGTCCGATTCGATCTTGTAGTTGACCGTTGAGTCTTGGTCGAGCATCATTTGTGTCTCGTGCATTTTACCATTTCTGGCAAATTGGATCATCACTTTTTCGCCAATATGGTATCGTTTGAGTTCATTTTCCAGTTGATCCTTCACGCGCCAATTATTGATGGAAATGATCTCATCATTTACGCTAATTCCGGCATGTTCTCCATGTGAAGCGTTTTCCACGTAGGTGACCAATATCTGGTTCCCGTCTTTTTTGGTCTTTACCCCCAAACCGGGAACAGGTTTGTTCTGATCGGTCATTATCAAACCGTAAAACTTGAGCACGGATTTGTAAGGAAGTTCTTCTTTACCAAATACATACTTTTCGAAGAATTCGCTTAGATCGATATCGGCGACCTTGGACGCCGTCGCCATGAACTCTTCATGTGAAAATCCCCGATCTTCCTTTTTGAAATATGAATCGTACAGTTCACGCATCAGATCATCCAAGGATCTTTTGCCAAGACTTCGCTCAACGATCAGTTGGTCCAGCATCCAGGCAACAAGTTTTCCCTTGTTGTAGTAGCTGATCGTGGCATTGAGACTGTTTTCGTCAGGCATGTAGGCCTTTACCCACGCCAGCTTACTGGCTTCGTCGAGAGACATGTTCATGCGACCGCGTTGATTCTGCAAGCGATTGATGTCTTTGGCCATTTCTTCGAGATAAGATTCTCTGGTATGAATGCCCACTCGGCGCAAGATCAGGTCGTCGTAATAGCTCGTGATCCCTTCTGCTACCCACAGTTGTTCGGTATAATTTTCCTTGTCGTAGTCGAATGGTCCCAATTCGATCGGACGAATGCGTTTTACATTCCACAAATGGAAATATTCGTGTGATATCAATCCGAGGAATTTGCGATAGGCAGCCGGGTCGTTGTACACGAATCGCTCCACCTGGCTTGTTTGACAGTTCGCATGTTCCAATCCACCACCTCCCTGGTCCACATTCTGAATGAAGTGGATGTAACAAGGAGAAGAGGGGTGCTCTCCGAAGAGTTTGACTTGTTCATCGCTGATCTTCTTGAAGTCCTCGACGATCTGATCGCGGTTGTAATTCCCACTTCCGATCATTACAACTTTGTGTGGGACGTTTCCGCTTTCGTATTCCATTACATCGAAATCACCCAGAGCGATCGGCGAATCTGCCAGATGATCATAATTGTCAGCTATGAACTTTCCCTTGCTCTTTTCTTTCAATGCTGCATAAGCTTCCCAATCATCAAGAAGATCCAGCGTCAGTTCGATCTCTTCATTCTCACATCCATCGATATAGCCAAATGTGCTTGGACCATGCAGAAAAGCCATGAACTGATCAAAATAACTTTCGCGCACACCCAGTGTAAATACGTAGATCTCGTAGGATAGGGTTAGATCAGAGTTCGCTCCACCTTTGATCCGCCAGGAATGCTTATCTTCAATCTCCACCTGCAGATCCCCATCTTTTGACAGAGCTCGAATGTCTGTGATATTCCTAGCGAATTCACGAACCTTGTATGAACCGGGAGTCCACACGGGAATCTTGAAGAGCGCATCTTCGCCTTTCAAAAGTTTCGCCGGAATGTCTATCTCAACTTTAACATTGTGACTATTGGCATTTTCAAAAGAGACGTGGTATTTGACCTTGGCTGTTGTACTCATGGAGAATAGAAGGAGTGAAACGAAGATTAAAGAAAATCTCATAACAATAGGCTTGAGAAGGGGGCAAATTTGGGCAATTCACAGCTATTGAAACAGTCTCGTCGATGCAATGCCAAGATTTTTTGTCAAAATATTGTTAGCTGAGATGCAACGTTTAGCATAGACCGCAGGTCCAACTAGTATATCTTTGAGAAAATCATTCGATGAACCGAGTAAAACTCCTGCTGTTTTCGCTGTTATTTGGCTTTCAGAGTTACGCGCAGACCCTCACCATCAAACCCGGACCGGTCGTTACCATCTGTTCCGGTGATACGGTGACATTCACTGCGTCTACAGGCTTTGTGAGATATTCCTGGAGTACAGGAGCATTCACGCAGAGTATTCGAGCGCATAAAGCGGGAGTTTACACGGTCACCGCAACCGACAGGTCGTCCAAGCAGCACACTGCCAAAGTAGAACTCAAGGTGAATACTCCGATCGCTCCAAAGATCGGATCATCACCGTCTACCCGCAGTATCTGTAAGGGAGATTCAATAGTCCTTGAGATCGGGAATCAAAAGGCATTCAGCACCATCCTTTGGGAAAGCAAAGACACGACGCACCGCACGGTCATAAGGCCTACGGCTTCCGGTTCTACATGGGTGATCACGAAGGATACGAATGGGTGTGAGAAAAAGACCTTTATACAGTTCACAGTGAAGAATTGTAGTTCGGGTTCCGGTTGTGATGTCATTGGTGCCTGGCCCGATGCTGTTCTGTGTGGAGACAAGGATTCTGTGATCTTGGAAGCTAAGTCGGGATATGTCGAGTATCTATGGAACGATGGAAACAAGGATCGCATTCGCACCATCAAGAAAGCCGGAACGTACATCCTAAAGGTAAAAGACAAGAGTGGTAACTATTGCTATGATACCATTGAAGTGCATAAAGGTTCGATACCGAGTGTGACGATCAAAACGATCCCTGATCCACCGACCATTTGCAAAGGCGACTCCATAAAGTTGTATGTTCAGGGAGACTATAAATCTGTGAAATGGAGCAATGGATCCGACAACTGGTACACGTATGTAGATCCGGTTGAGACCAAAGGATATCTCGTGGAAGTCGTTAACAAAGACGGCTGTTCAGCGAAAGAAGATATACGGGTAACGGTGAAGAACTGCGATACCTGTGATGTGATCCAGGAACTGAAGCACAGAACCATTTGCAAGGATGGTGACTCAATCATCATAGAAGGAGTGAGTGGATATTCGAGCTACAAATGGAGTACCGGGGCCACAACCAGAAATATTGTCGCTAAAGAAGCAGGATGGTATAAGCTGGTTACAAAGGATAAGAACGGACACGAATGTGCCGACAGCGTGTACATTCACAAGAATGAGCGCAAACTGAAGCTCGAAACCGTGCCACATCCTGCATTGATCTGTCCGGGTGAGACCATCAAGATCGTCGCTTCCGATGGGTGGAAGAATTACTACTGGAATACTGGTCATCGTGAAAAGCGCATCATTGAGATCAAGTTGGAAAAGACCAAGGAGATCGTGGTTGAAGCGGTAGACGAGAACGGATGTGATGCTAGGGCAACGATCAAAGTGACCGTGAAGGACACCTGCGATGACTGTCCGGATCTCATCGAAGCCAAGGAAAGATCGCTTTGTGGTAAGGATTCGATTGTCATTGAAGCCAAACATGGTTTTAAAACCTATGAGTGGTCCAATGGAAAGAAAGGACGTCTTCTGTGGGTGAAAGAGAAAGGCTGGTACAAACTGACAGTCAAAGATTCGAGCGGACGTACGTGCACCGATAGCGTTTATGTAAGCAAAGGAGGCGCAAAGCGTCTGGCCATTGAGATACAGCCGAGCAGGAATATTTGTATCGGCGATACAGTTATTGCTAAAGCCACAGCCGGATTCAAAGCATATTGGTGGAACGTCGGATCACGTGATCGCATCATCGAATTCAAAGCAAAAAAACGCATTGAGCTGGTGGTGGAAGCCGAAGACAGCAACGGCTGTGAATACCGAGCGGTACGTGTAGTAGAGGCCGACAGTTGCACAACTGGTTTGCCGGAGATCAGGAACAACCAGATCAGAGTGTATCCAAACCCTGCATCCGGTGTTGTCTATGTGTCTTCACCGCGCGGTCCTCAGCACATCATCATCTACAACCTTCTGGGGGTCGAGGTCATGAAACTAGAGCACTGTAGAGAAGTTCAGGCGATCTTTGTCAAGGATCTGGATCCTGGACATTACTTCATCAAGGTTGACTTTGGGGATCGCACGATCACGAGAAAACTCACTGTAGAGCGATAGGTCGGGATTGTCGACATTTGCGGCATGAATTCACGTTTGATGCTGCCAGTGATCGCAGCAACGCTTTTGTTGCTGGCCTGTACTAAGAACCAACCCACTGAGGTTGTTGATGCACCTGTAAACGCTTTTGCCGATCCTCAGATCCGCAAGATCTACGAGTATCAAGATCGAATAGAAGGTAAGCAACTCATCCCTTATTTGAAATCCAAGGAGCCTGCGCATCGAGAGCGCGCAGCTTTGGCATACGCATCCATTCGTGATACTGCATTTGTGCCTTACTTGCTGCAAGTTGCACAAACCGATGAGACAACAGAAGTCCGTCGTGCCGCTGTTTTCGCTCTCGGACAAATGAGAGATTCATCCGTTGCCGCAGACATATTGGCAACATTTCACCATGAGTTGGACTACATCGGAAAATCCATCGCTCTGGAAGCTCTAGGGAAATGCGCCGATGACAAAGCACTGGAGTTCTTATTGTCTTTGGAATTGACCGACAGCATATTGCTGGTCGGGAAATACGCTGGCATCTATCGAGCCTCATTGAACAAGGTGTACGATGCACGTGGATTCAAACAATGCCGTGAAGTCCTTGTAGATGAAGAATGGACAGGTGCAGATTTCTACGCCATCCATACTTTATTCCGGAATGCAAAGAATCCGGTGGCTAGAGATAGTGTGGATGATTTTTTAGCTACCTGGGTCGCGATCAATTCCTCTGATGCTGAGATCGCACATGTTGCTGATATGTGGAAAGATCGGATCACCGGCGTTTCAACATCAATTGAGGGTACACAAAATGGAAGCTCCCAGTATGCATTTGCCGACATGTTGCGCCAAAAGGAATTCACACCTACAGATATAGATACACTGGAGCTTCTGATCAGAAATGAATCACTTGCGCATATCGTTCGCACGACCGCTACCGAGGTATATATCAATCAGATCAGCAAGATACCGGCAGATCGATTCATTGCTACGATCACTTATTGTTTGCATTCAGGCGATATGGCTCTTCAAAGCTTGTCAGCCAATGGAATTGCCTCTATTTTGGTTCAACGGCCCGACTTTCCTTATGCTGATAGTCTCGATGTCATACGTGAGATTCAGGGATCACTTGTGATGCCCGAGCAAATGGAAACCTATCTGGATCTGGGGAGATTGATCGCCCAGATCGAGGATGTGGAGTTTAAAAAACCGGAATTCGAATACAATCATCCTATCGATTGGGCGCATGTACAATCCATACCTGCCGATCAACAGGTTCGCATTCAGACCAGCAAAGGTGTGATCATGATCCGTCTGGAAGTGAACGATGCACCGGGCTCGGTTTCGAATTTTGTCAAATTGATAGAACAAGGGTTCTATAATGGCAAATTCTTCCATCGTGTAGTTCCCAATTTTGTGATACAGGGTGGATGTCCGAGAGGTGACGGATGGGGTAGCTTGAACTGGACTCAACGGAGCGAATTCAGCAACTACCTTAAGTATGATCGTGGCGCTGTGGGGTTGGCTTCAGCCGGGAACGACACCGAAGGGGTGCAATTCTTCATCACGCATATCCCAACTCCTCATTTGGATGGACGTTATTCCATCTTCGGATATGTAGTTGATGGGATGGATGTGGTGAACGACATCCGGATCGGTGATACCATCGAGGAGATCACGTTGGTCAAGTAATTCCTATCGCTGTCCTCAATGAGCATATAGGTAGATGTAATTGTTGCCGCCTAATGTGCATAGTATCTTTGTGGCTATAAATGAACAAGCTATGAGTGTTACATTAAATACCGATGCAGACTTCGAAACTTCGTTGAAAGAACACGACAAGGTCGTGGTCAAATATTTCGCGAATTGGTGTGGCAGTTGCAAACTGTTCGCTCCTAAGTTTAGGAGGCTATCTGATGACGAACGCTTTGGTGACGTTGAATTCCTCGAAGTGAACGCAGAAGAGAATGAAAAAGCCCGTCGTGCGGGTGGTGTGAGTCATTTGCCATTTTTCGCTGTTTTCAAAAATGGTGAGTTGGTAGAGGGTCTTGCTACCTCGAAAGAAGAAGTAGTTGTAGATCTTATTAATAAGTTGAACTAATGCAGATCCAGGTAATCAAAGAGATAGTTGGTGCATATAGCATTGACGAACTGCAGAAGGCTGAGGCCGCGCTTCTGGACGAGCGTCAACCTGAGATCAATATCGAAGGAGAAGACGAAGGAGAACAACTCACACACATTTTAGCGGCTATTTGGATCAAAGATCACATGGACAAAACGGGGGAGTCTTTGAACAAATCAGTGCGTGCTTATAGTGTAAAGGTGAGAACCAGTATTTCTTAACCAAGAATTACATCCATAAAAAAAGCCACCCTATCCGGGTGGCTTTTTAGTTTATCTAAATTTCACTTAGTGGTTTGCGAGATATTCTGCTACACCGTCGTGAGTTTCTTTCATGGCGTCTTGTCCTTCTGACCAGTTGGCCGGACAAACTTCTCCATGCTGCTCAAAGTGACGAAGAGCGTCCAGGTAGCGAAGAGCTTCATCTACGTTTCTTCCTAACGGAAGGTCATTGACGATCTGATGGCGAACCACTCCTTCTTTGTCGATGAGGAACAATCCACGGTAAGCGATCATTTGCTCTGTGGCAACCATTTCGTCGCTTTCGTTATAACCGTATTCTCCATTGAGTACACCATAGTTCATCGCAACTGTTTTGTTGGTGTCGGCAACGATCGGGTATGTGATCCCCTGGATCCCACCGTGATCTTTGGAAACCTGCAACCAACCCCAGTGGCTCTGCTCTGTGTCTGTTGAACATGCAACGATCTCACAATCACGCGATTTGAAATCATTGAGTTTTGCCTGGAATGCGTGAAGTTCTGTTGGGCAAACAAATGTGAAGTCCTTTGGGTAAAAGAAGAAGATCACATATTTCTCTCCTCGATACTGTTGAAGCGAGAAGTTGTCTACGATCTCTTCGCCATTAACAACCGCCTTCGTTACGAATTCCGGTGCTTTTTTTCCTACTAGTACTGACATGATTATTTTGCTTTTTTAAGTTGAATGCAAATTTAGTGTCTCAACCCGCATCCCAAAAGGAATGTAGATTGAGATTTCTTATTGCGTCATTTGGTCATCCAATAGTGGCCAGATACTCGGCTGCCTGTTTCACATACACATCGGCATTCTTTTGGATGGCATCAATCTGTTCTGTGTTTAATTCTTTGACAACTTTTGCCGGACTTCCAAGTACCAAGGAGCGCGGTGGGATCACCGTATTTGCGGTGACCAGGGCATTGGCACCGATCAGTGAGAACTCCCCGATCACGGCTCCATTCAGTACGGTACTGTTCATTCCAACCAATACGTTGTTTCCGATCGTTGCTCCGTGGATCAACGCAAGATGACCGACTATTACGTCGTTCCCTATCTTCACGGGATCTCCCGGATCAACATGAACTACGGCGTTATCCTGAATGTTCGAACGTTTCCCGATCTCTATCTTGTCTGAATCTCCGCGCAAAACAGCTCCAAACCACACGGAACTCTGCGACCCGATGGTGACATTACCAATGATGTCGGCAGACGGTGCTATAAACACATCTTCAGCTATTTCCGGTTTATGGCCTTTTATCTCAATGATCATATGCTTTGATTTGTGGTAGAGACCAACAATTGATCCACCCCATGCTCATTCACAATATTAGCAAGATCTACGGAGTAGAGACCAAAACTTCCGGAATCAGGAAAGGCAGCAGCATGGCCGAAGTGGATTCACTGGAAAATGCCTGGATCCTTGTGGAGAATGGTCGGATCACAGATTTCGGCAATGGTGTAGAACCCGAACATACAGAAAGACATGACGCTCAAGGAATGGTTGTGGCGCCCGCATTCGTCGACTGTCATACCCACCTCGTCTTTGCCACCGGAAGGGAGGGCGAATTCGTGGATCGCATCAAAGGACTGAGTTACGAAGAGATCGCCAGTAGAGGAGGAGGGATCTTGAATTCTGCCGGAAGACTTGCTCAAATGAGTGAAGATGAGCTGTTCGAGCAGGCCAAAGATAGACTCATGTATGTTCAGCGATCGGGAACAGGAGCGATTGAGATCAAAAGTGGTTATGGACTGGATGTGGAGAATGAGCTGAAGATGCTCCGAGTAGCCCGGAGGTTGAATGACGAAGGGATCGTTCCGGTCAGATCTACCTTTCTTGGAGCTCATGCAGTACCCGCAGCTTTCAAAGGCGACACGGATGGCTATGTCGATCTCGTGATCAAAGAGATCTTGCCTGAGGTAGTCAGTGAAGGATTGGCGGATTACATAGACGTTTTCTGTGAGAAAGGATATTTTGATCTTGCCCAAACGAAAAGGATACTTGAAGCTGGTTTGAAGCAAGGATTGCGCAGTCGGATCCATGTGAACCAATTCCATGCCTTTGGAGGAGTGGATCTGGCAAAGCAAATGAACGCATTGAGCGTGGAGCATCTCGAAGTGCTGGGAGAGGGAGACCTTGAAGTCTTGCAGGAGAGCGATCTGATCCCGGTAGCTCTTCCGGCATGCTCCTTTTTTCTGAGTATTCCCTACACACCTGCACGTGAAATAATAGATGCGGGATGTGCTCTGGTTTTGGCATCAGACTTCAATCCCGGATCGTCACCGGTCTTCGATCTCAATTTCGTATTCAGTCTGGCGTGCGTGAAACAAAGACTATTGCCAAATGAGGCCTTTAACGCTCTCACTATCAATGCAGCACATGCGCTTGAATTTGAAGAGGAGTGTGGAAGCATCGCCAAAGGCAAACGTGCCGATCTGAATTTTTATACCATCGACAATCTGGATCAGATCCCGTATTACCCTGCGCACAACCAGGTTTCCCACGTGATGCGCGGCGGAAGGATCCTTTAGTCTTAGAGCTGGAATGTGATCAGCAATGCACTGATCGGACGTATTCCGAATAGGGATTCCACATCTGTACCTTCAGATTTGTTGGATTGACGGAATACCTGCGGATTGAACTCGTTCCATTGCATCATGGAAGTAGAACGCTCGGTTGTGACCGATCGACTCATGACCTGGATACTCGTTTCCAATGAGATTGCGATACGTTCTGTGGCATTATATCGGAATCCACCAAGCAGAGAGTAACCCATGGATGTGGTGGTTCGCTTGTAGTCAAAATCGTTCTGAGAGTTGTTGCGGTTTCCCTGCTGAAATTCCTGAACGACCTCTTGTCGCTCTTTCCAGCTCTTGATCTTCTCCTGATACGACAACTCGATACCGTAGTAAGCATAGAAGTCGTTCCCCAGATCGTGCTCGTTAAGCAAGGCCGCTGCGAGGAACAGGTTTTTGTCTTCTCTCGGCGTGTAGGTGATGGTACTGTCGAGGGTTCCACTGGAAAAGAATGCGTTACTGGTTCGGACATGTCGATCTGATTCCTTCCAATTCGACTCATAGCCTGCTTGAACTCGCAGGTGCAAGTCGGCAAAAAGACCGGCTTGAACGGTGATAGCAGGGGAGTAGTCGAAATCTGACATCCACAAAGGCGCGGCGTTCATGCCGACCTCCAGGTCGAATTTGGATTGAGCGGTAGAACCGATCGCGATAAAAGCAAATGCAACAGCGAACAATGACTTCTTAAGCATGGTGTTCTGGTTTGGTTGGGTTTTATTTTTCCATCCGGAATCCAATGGATTTCGGAGGTTTATCCATCACATCCTGAGCCAATGCGATCGGCTCAAGATCCTCTTTTTTCAAAGTGGAGATGAGTTTGGATGTTCTCTTTTCGCTTGCGATCTCGCTCATGCGCAAGTGTTGGTTGCGAACGGCTTCTTCGATCACTTTTCGAACCGCACGACCATTGCCAAAGTACTTGTCGCGACCGGTATACATTTTGGTCATCATGTCTGACAAGAGCTCCGTGGCTTGTTTGTCGGGTTTGAGATTGTTCTCCGCAAGCTGATTAGCAGCGATCTCGAGCAATTCGGTTTCCGTGAAATCCTCAAACAGGAATGTGCGGTCGAATCGAGATTTCAGTCCAGGATTGGACTCCAGGAAGCGACGCATGTTTTCGGTATACCCCGCTGCGATCACAATAAATTTTCCGCGATGGTCTTCCATGCGCTTTAAGATGATCTCAATTGCTTCTTTCCCGTAGTCTGAGCCTCCACCTTCCGTAAGTGAATAGGCTTCATCTACAAACAATACACCTCCCATCGCCATGTCGATGATCTTGCCCGTTTTAAGGGCCGTTTGCCCGATGTATCCACCCACCAGGCTCTGTCGGTCGCATTCGATGAGGTGCCCTCGTTCAAGGATCCCCAAAGCCTTATAGATCTGACTAAGGATACGTGCCACAGTTGTTTTTCCCGTTCCGGGATTTCCCGTGAAAACGGTGTGCAATGAGAAAGATTTGCGAATGTCTTTACCCGTTTCCTTGTAGAAACGGACGAGTTTGATCAGATCTTCGATGTCCTCTTTCACTTTGTCGAGGCCGATCATTTGATGGAGCTTGTCGACGGACTCGCGCAACAGCTCTTCATCTATTGGGATATCCGGCAATTTCTCACGTGGGTTGATCTCTAATTTGGCAACATCGGCTTCATTGATCGTGGAGAGTTCTTCCATGGTAAGTGCACCCGGATTGGTCTCGTCCATGACGCGCAAACCCAGATTCATTTTGCACTCATCAACCAGGGAGTTGACCAGTCGTGCATTGCCAAAGAACCGGTCGCGGTTACGATATGCTTCCACGATCTTTTTGTACAAAAGATCCTGAGCACCTTCACTGAAAGTGATGCCTCTCTTATCTGCTGAATAGGCTGCGATCTCAATCAGCTCTTGAGGCATATAATCCGGAAAGTCGAACACCATATTGAAACGCGACTTCAAACCGGGATTTGATTCGATGAATGTCTTCATCTCATCCGGGTATCCTGCCGCGATCACGGCAAAATCTGATTCGTCGGACATTTCTTTAAGAAGGATCTCAATGGCTTCTTTACCGAAATCTTTGGCGTCGTCGTCCTTTCTCGCAAGAGAATAAGCCTCGTCAATGAAAAGAATGCCTCCTTTGGCCTTCTGGATAGCGGCTTTGGTCTTCGGGGCGGTCTGACCTATGAATTCGGCAACCAGATCCGCACGGTCCACTTCATGGACATGCCCTTTGGTGAGCAGTCCGAGTTTCTTGTAGATCTTTCCGAGCTTTCTGGCAACGGTTGTTTTACCGGTACCGGGATTCCCGCGAAAAATGGCGTGCAGATTGATCGGTTCATCCTCACTGATCCCTTTGTCCTTTCGAAGGGTAATGAATTGCAGATAGTGGCTATATTCTTTGACTCGAGCTTTGACCTCTGACAATCCGATCAGGTCTTCCAATTCCTGAAGGACATCCTCCACGTCATCGGAAGGGGCGGCTTGAACTGCCGTTCCTGACTTAGATTCAGCTTCCGGTTCCGGAACTTCTTCTTCCTGAACGGTCTCCGAAATGAGGAAATCGGATTCCGTAGCGTTCACATAATCTTCACCGATCTCAAATGTCTTGGTGGCGATCATGCGGTCGAGGAAGAGTATCTCGAGCTTGTATTTCCCTTTGCCCCAGGTTCCAACGGTGTCGGCGCCCCACCCCACAGTAATGGAGAAATCTTTCTCTTGCGGGTATACTAAGAACACCTTTGAAATAGATCCCTTGAGAAGGTTGGTTTCCGTTCGGAAATTGAAGGTGAGTTCACAGGTCCAGTAGTTCACCTCACCGATCAGGTTTTGAGCATTGAATTCAGACCACACGTATCGTGTGAACTGATGATGGAAAGTCGTGTAGTATTTTCGGTTTTCCGGCAGCACGTTTGCGTCCGGTCCTTCATACAATTTGATCGTATCGATGTCGAAATACGGCTGACCAGTACCACTGACTTTCCCGAATTCCTGGATGTAGAAATTGCGTTCAGCGATCAGTTTATCATCCGACCAGGCTTCCCATTTGTAAATACCAGGTTTCCAGAAACCACCGCTGGAGCGAGTTCCCCATCCTTCACGGACGTACACCACTTGTGAATTCATGGATACATCGCGGTCGCAGTTCAGATCACATACTTCTTTCTTATCCTCGTCGATGCACTTGAGACGTAAGTTGAGGGGCCAATCTTCCTTTCGAAAGTTGAGATTGAAGAAGGAGAATTCACAATAAATATAGCCGAGCTCACTCAGGTCGTAGACTGATCGATACTTCTTCTTGTTATCGGCTAACCATTCCGTGCTGCTGTATATTTTCAGGTTGCGGAACAGGAATTTATTGTTGTCGGATTTGGCCATTGTTGTTGTCAAAGGTTAGGAAAATGGGTCAGTAATTCAATATGAAATTGACCCCTTCCCAATTTTTGACAAAAAGCCAATTTTTGTACACCGTTTTCTCGAAAAAATTTATTTTTGCCGTCCGTTTGAGCGAAGTCCCGGATTCGGTAGAGAAAATGAGGACATCGTTCAGTTGAAATACCTAGGATCTCCACTGTGAGATTCACTTCAGGTGAGGTGGGTGAGTGGCTTAAACCAGTAGTTTGCTAAACTGCCGTACCTTAACCGGGTACCGCGGGTTCGAATCCCGCCCTCACCGCATATTGACTCCGGCTCGGCTAAAGCCAAGAGCTGGAAAGGCATTGGCTCCTTAGCTCAATCCGCCAGAGGCGAACGAGCTGGCCAGAGGCTAGCAAGCTGGATACCTGCCCGCCTTAGGCGGGGAGCAAACAGCCAGAAAAAGATGTTCTTTGTATACGTGATGAAAAGTGTTGACCGTGATCGGTTCTATGTTGGATTTACATCGAATCTGAAGAGGCGACTGCGGGAACATAATTCAGGTAAGACTCGGTCCACCAAGGCCAATCGACCATGGGAAATATTCTTAACAGAGGAATTTCCAACCAGAGTAGAGGCCAGAGAGCGGGAAAAGTTCTTGAAAAGTGGGGTAGGAAGAGCTTGGATTAAAAAACAATGGCTCCTTAGCTCAACTGGATAGAGCAACTGCCTTCTAAGCAGTAGGTTTCAGGTTCGAGTCCTGAAGGAGTCACGAAAGACAGTATTGAGTTTGGGTATTGAGTAATGAGAACTCTACACTCACACTCCTCACTCACACTGTACACACGGGGTGTAGTCCGCCAAAGGCGGATAAACTCCACCCGGTCATCTCCAAATTGTGGGAGAGGCCAGAGTGAAGAAAGAGTCTCAAGACTCACACTCTTCACTCACACTAATTCTCGGGGTGTAGCGTAGCCCGGTTATCGCGCCTGCTTTGGGAGCAGGAGGTCGCAGGTTCGAATCCTGCCACCCCGACATTGTAAATCAAGCAGTTAAGCCTCTACAGAAATGTAGGGGCTTTTTTATTTGCATACAATTTGCATATTAGTGTTGAGGCGCCTTTTACTTGAGCATGGTCGACTAGGGTGGGATTATTCTGAGTTAATGTGTTTTGCTTCTTGAATTTCAATTCTTGCTGAGGCATCGTGTTTTTCAGATGGTCTTGGAGGCTTTGTTGGCTCAGAGGGATGCAGTTCGGATGTCTACGTTATTTGCTCCAAGGTTCTCAGATGTCTTCAAGAATGAGTGCGACAAAGCCCTCGAACTAGATCTTTTACTCATGTCGGTAGATTTTCTATTCTCAATCTACAAAGGTTTCAATTAAGCCTAGCTTAAATAGCCCCCTAAAGAGCAGCTTTTATGGGTGTATTGATTACGGTTTGTGTATGGTGCGTATCCCTTAGGGTATGCACTATACACTTTGTTGGCAAATCGTTTTTAGTACTTTACAATTTTTTGTGTTATTACTGTTTGATCAGTAAATAGCTTAACGAAGTAAATCCCGTTCGGAATATCAGAAATATTGATTCTACTAAAGTTTAACTTAAAAGTTCGTATTGGTTTTCCTGTCGTGGCTATAATTTGTATTTCATTTATTTTAATTCTACCATACTCTATAGAAAGATAATTTGTTGTAGGGTTTGGAAAAATATTAAGTGTGTTTGACGATGTTTTTTCATCATTTGAACTTGAAGTGTTTTCTGATTTTAACATGCCTGTAATATTAGAAGAGGAAGGAAATCCACCAGATGAGGTTACACTTACCGTGCTCCCACTTTTTGCCACGATAGGGGAATTAAAAGAGTTGCTATTTTGCGTTAGGCTGTAGTATGTGCCACCGTTAATTAAAATCTTCCTATCAGTACCTTCTGCAGTGTGAATTAAAAGTGTTTTCCCTGCCGGCACTCTATATCCTGCACTACCATATCCAATCTCTTGAGAGAAACTTGAATCTTGAGCACTTAAGTAATGTGTGCTTACGGTAAAGAATATGATTAAAGATGAATATTTCATTTTATTAATGTTTGCCAACTTATTAATAAAGTTCGGGTATTGAAGGTCATTAGCGAATTTTACTTACACCGTTATAAGAGTGGGGTCAAAATAGGCTTGTTTATTTTTCCTTAGTTAAAGCAAAAAAGTCATAACATAATCTGTCTTTCTCCCTGAAGATGCTATCAATTTTTTCAGACAGGAATTCACTTTTAGTGGTGTATTCTTTACACAAAACGGCTCACTTGCGTTGTTCGTGGCATCCCTTGGGGCACTTGCTCTGTTCCCGGGAATTTTGCTTGTTCCGGCAATTTATGGCACGCTGATGTTCCTTACAGGTGGGGTCTTTGCCACGATATTCGAACGGATGGTGAGTAAAAATGCTCAGGCATTGGAGGCAGTGATAGTTCCGTCTCGGGATGAATCCCCGAGCTAACTAATCCATCTTTAAAAAATCCAGACTGAGTTGGTTAAATGTCCCGGCTCGCTCAATATTGACCACATGCCCGCAGGTAGGTATCACTTCCAACTGTGCTGAGCTGTGGTCTGATACGATCTTTCGGACCGAAGGGAGGAACATATGATCCTGTTCGCCCATGATATAAAGTGTCGGAATACTTGGGTCCTTAAAGCGGAAAAGTGAAAGCAGCAGGTTGACCTCCACCGCCATTGCGAACCATTTCACGAATTCTTTTTGATAGAGCTTTTTGGCTTCTTCAATAAAAAAGTTTCTGGAGTCGCGGTGATTTTTGCGAGGCATGATCACAAAAGCAAATAGGCGATACAAGACCAAATAAGGAACCACTGATTTGAGCAGGACACCTAGGCGCATGAGCAATTGGCCACGGAAATTGATCTTCATGATGGCACCTCCCATGATCATGCTCAGGCATCGCTCTGGATGACGTTCGCTAATCTCGCGTATGATGACCGTACCAAGTGAAATGCCTACGAAGTGGCTTTTCTCGATCCGCAGATGGTCCAGCACTTCCAGCACATCATTTCCGATGGCCTCAAAGCTATAACGCTCCCAACGCTTCAACGGAATGCCCTCGGAGCGTCCATGTCCGCGCAGGTCGATCAATAATACATTGAAATGTTCCTTGAATGCACGGAGCTGTTTATACCAGATCGAACTACTTCCACCGGCACCGTGTATGAAGGTCACCCAAGGGGTGTTCTCATCTTTTCGATATATCGTATAACTCAGCAATGTCTGACCAACAACCAGGCCGAAATTACAACGAATATGGTTAGGAGTTGTTTTGGGTAAGTTTGGTGCTACCGCACCAGATAGATCACTTTACCATCACCTTCGAAGTACCCTTTCTCCAGGTTGCGGTAGCGATAGCGCACCAGATATGCTCCGATCAATGCCTCCTTCCCGAGATAATTTCCATCCCATCCAATATCGGGATCATTGGAAGTAAAGATCTTCTCACCCCAGCGGTTATAGACGTAGAATTCGTAGTCAGTCACGTTCTTGAAGTGAACGGGTTTGTATACGTCATTCAAACCATCACCATTCGGACTGAAAACGTCCGGCAGATGGATCGTGGTGCGACAATCGTCGGTGATCTCCATTTGTCCGAAGGACATACACCCTTCATTGTTGGTCACAGTCACGGCATAAACCGTTTGCTCAGTCGCGATGATCTGTTGAGTGACTTCTCCGGTGCTCCAGTTGTAGGTTAATCCCGGATTTCCTGCATCGAGCAAGTATTCGATCTCGCCGCACACCGGGGTATCAGGCCCGAGATCCACGATCGGAGATGTGGAAAGGATGATCGTAGAGGAGTCGGTGATCTCTGCGCATGCGTTAGAGATCAGAACCACATAAGTTCCGGGTGAATTTGCTGTGAGCGTCTTGCTGCGCTCTCCGGTCGACCAGGAATAGTTTTCTGCATTTGCATCCATGCCTACAATGAGGTCAGTGGGTTCGATCGCATCACAGAAAATGTACTCCGGTTGCAAACTTCGAACCGGTGTTTTCAAGAATTGGACATCGATGCTTCGTTGTTGATCGGTGCACAGATTCTTCACAGTTACGCTATAGGATCCGTCTTGGGTTATTGAGACCTCTGGGGTAGTAGGTCCGTGTGCCCAGAAGTATTCGTTATTCACACCGGGTATGGTCACATCCAGATCAAGCGCCGTTTCATCACAAACCACCGTGTCTGAAGGTAGAGAAACTACCGTGGTATAATACAGGCTCAGTTCGATCGTGTCTGCGTCGGAGCCGCATTTATTGGTTGCAACAGCCCAATAGGAGCCCGGATCTTTGACTTGTATCCCGGAAGTAGTGTCTCCGGTGGACCAGCGGTATTGTTCACCGTTTTGGGCTTGACCGATGTTCATCGTTTCAGAAAGACTATCGCACACATAGGAATCTGCTCCAAGGTCAACGACGGGTATCGTATAGCCCGTCAAGGTGAAGGTGTCGGCGTAGTTCCCACAGTAATTGCTGATCTCGGCGATATACTGCCCCGCATCGAATATGGAGACTGAATCTGCGAGCGAGAGTATGCTTTGACGCACAGGATCTCTCCAGGTGTATGAGTTTCCGGTCGTGCCCGAAACCAACTTCTGTTCATGTTGGAACGGTATGCAGAGTATGCTGTCAAGGATCGGTTCTGCGGTTGGAGTATTCCATTGGATGATCTCCGTGTATGCCGTATCTACACCACACTTGTTCCGTGCTTCTATCCAGTACGTTCCGAGAGTGTCTACTTCAAGATCGAGAAGGGTGTCAGTGGTGCTCCATAGGAATTGTAGTTCATCACCCGTTGTATCCGGCTGCAGCACTACTCGCACCGAGTCACAAAACGAGTCCTTTGCCTGGAGGGAAACTTCGGGCGAACGGATCACACGGACCAGAAAACTATCGACGTCCTGTCCACAGGCATTTTTCGCACTCACCACATACATGCCTTTGCCATTGATGAAAATGGCGGAATCGCTGGTACCACTTTGCCAAACAAATGGAGCTTCGCCGCCTTGGTTGACCGGCTTGATATAGGCGTTTAGTCCAACTGAATCACAGAAGGCAGTATCCTTTGGCAGGAGCAGATCAGGAGCTTTTGCTACAAACGAATACATGACCGTATCCGACATCAAACAGCCCTGATTGGTCTCTACATTCATGATATAGGTTCCGGATGTATCGGTAAAAATGAATGGGTCCGTGGAGCCTGTATTCCATAAATAGGAGGCAAATGGAGTATTCAAGTCACCTACACGCTGCTTGTTGCTGCTACAAAAGCTCGAATCACGTCCCAAGTTTGGCTTTGGAGTAGGAAAATAGATGATGTCCGTGGTGTCTCGTGAGATACATGTACTGTCGTGATACACCGTAAGGATGAAGCGTCCTTTCTTATCTGTGTTGACTTCACCAGTTGTTTCTCCCGTATTCCAGGAATACTTGAAGAAGGATTGTTTGGTGCCGATCTTGACCACTTTCTCCGGGCATTTTTCGATCGTGTCGATCAAGCCCAGCACGTCCGGAACCTCGTTGTTCGGATAATTATAGACCGTCATCGTGTCGGTGAAAAAACATCCTTTCCCTTCATATGCCTTGATCCAGTACACTCCCGCAATAGAGGTTCTTATACCTGCGATCGTGTCGCTTGTGCTCCAGACTTGTTTGAGGTAGTTCGTATCATTCGCCAGTTTAATGTCGACGGAATCATCACGGCATTTAAAAATATCTTCACCGATCATTCGGTAGGTGCCTAGATAGTCTTTGATGGAGACCACGGCGGATAAGGTGTCCACACCTGCTCCGTGGTAGATCAATGTGGTCACTTCGTATTGCCCCGGACTCGTAAAAATATGCCTTGGTGAAAAGGAGGTTGCGGTGTTCATTTTGCCGGAGGCAGTATCACCGAAATTCCAGACAGCGGAATCCAGTTTCAATGAATCAGTAATGTGAAATGGCGTAGGTTCTCCGAAGCAGATACCTTTCGAGATCAGACTCGGATTCAGTAGCGACTGCAGGAATGTTGGCAACCCCAGCAGGGCTCTTCGTCCATTCAGGTCAATACTGTCGGCATATACGGTGCATGCACTATCCTTCTTGTCGGGATAGTTGATGAAGCTCATTTTGGTTGAGGATGTGTGGCTTCGGTAATAGATCTTACCATCCGGACCCAGTTGCAGAGAAGCGCGTATGGTTCCGGTTTCGAAATTGTAGGCAGAGTTTACGATCAATGCGGAGTCAAATGTCGACACGTCGTATTGATTTCCATTTGAACAATAGAGGAATTTTGATTCAGGAGAGAATTCTACGCCGTAGTAGTTCCAGGATGACCCCTTGTCGATCAAAAAGCTATTACTGAATCTGCCTGAAGTTGGGTCAAATTTACTGAGGGTTAATCCATATCCTGCTATCGCCACAGCCATCATGGTATTGTCCGATGAAAACTTCATGTAGTGCGACATGGTACTTGTCGCGCTATAATTCTTCAGACGGGAACGGACAGGTGTCAGATTGATCCCTTTTGATGTGACATTGTAGGCAAGAATGGTAGCATTGGTATCGACATAACATACCCAATAACTTCTCCCATTGGCACTTGGAGTTGCGCCGATGGATTCAAAGGGATAATTGTGATTAAAGATGACCTGATTTTTTAAAGTGACCTCTCCCAATCCTGCGCTCTTCGTCATATCTACAATGTTGTAGTATCCCCCTTTTCTGGAACCCGTAGAGCCATCAACTGTAAAAATGTAGTATTGATTTACGTTGGACGGGTGAGGCACGATCACCGCAGATTGCGTAGAGGAGTTGTGTCCATTCAAACCGGTACCGTTGGTCATCACACTATCGCGTTTATTCCAGACTGTGAGACCATCAGTATAAAACAGGATATCACCTTTGGCGTCGCATATACTCGCACAACCTTCCAATGCGCTGAGCGAACTATTGGTTATAGCTTTTGGTGGAGTAAAATTGAAATCCAGACCTGCATTCGAACCGAAATGCCAGATATTGGCTTGCTTTTGGGCTTGCACCGATGGAATTACCGACAAAAGCACCACAATCACTGCAGCGACACTTTGGAAGATATTGGTACGACGGGAATTCAAAGCGGCTCTTACTATGCTAGACCCATATTGAGGGCAATCTGTTGCAAGGTCGAGAAACTGTCTGTCAAATCCCATTATCTGTGGGAGATATGACATCGAAAGTCAGTAGTGTATAATTAAAACTGCGGTGACAACGGCCATAAACGCCAGCATCAGTCCAGAATTCCGTGAGTTGGTAATGTCGTAGAATGATTAAATTCGGGTGAACCAATTAAAACACAAGATGCGAGAGACATTATTGATTTTTCACTTTATCGGTCTGGTCATGGGGCTTGGAACAAGCTTTGGCTTCATGTTCCTGGGAATGGCAGCTGCTAAACTTCCGGAGGAAGAGCGGCCTAAATTCATGGTCAATGCACTCGGATTAAGCAGGATGGGGCACATAGGGCTTACATTGCTGGTGATCAGTGGGTTATTTCTCATGGATGGAAGATGGGGTATGTTACCCGGAAACACGTTGCTGCTGACCAAATTGATCCTTGTAGTGGTGCTTGGGGCCTTGATCGGGATCATGACCTCGGCAGGCAAGAAGGCCCAGCAAGGGGATTTCAGTCAACTCCAGAAGATCGGTAAGCTTGGACGAATTGCTTTACCGGTAGGATTGGCCATTTTGATATTGGCTGTGCTGGTATTCAAGTGATCGAATTATCCTCCTGAGCGAAAAAGCCTCATCGTGTTGATGAGGCTTTTTTTTAAATCAATCCGGTGGAGTCGGTGGCGGTTCAGAAAATCAATTGAAGCCTAAAAAGCCAAATCGAGTTCGAGAAAGTCGTCAGTTTGCTATTCGTGTGATAAATCTGTGTTCTATCTGGCCTTTTCCTTCTATGGAATAGGCCTAATTCTTACTTTTGCGCCGACTTTTTGGATGACGAATTGTTAATCCTGAGGTCAGAACCAAACACAGATCATTGAAATGGCGAAAAAACGAATCACAGTAGCAAAAGGAGACGGTATCGGTCCGGAGATCATGGACGCAACTCTTCGTATCATCGAAGCAGCGGGAGCGGAACTGGAATATGATTTCATCGATGTTGGAGAGAAAGTCTATTTGTCGGGTAACACAGCCGGGATCACGAATGAATCCTGGGATACCCTTCGAAGGAATAAGATCTTTCTCAAAGCACCGATCACCACCCCACAGGGCGGTGGCTACAAGAGCTTGAATGTGACCATTCGCAAGAGCCTTGGGCTATTTGCAAATATTCGTCCCTGTAAGAGCCATGCTCCGTTCATTGATTCCAAGCATCCGCTTATGGATACTGTCATTGTTCGGGAAAATGAAGAGGACCTTTATGCCGGGATTGAGCACCGTCAGACCACTGACGTATTCCAATGCCTGAAACTGATCAGTATCCCAGGAACGCGCAAGATTATACGTTACGCCTTCGAGTATGCCAAAGTATACAATCGCCGAAAAGTGACCTGTATGGTGAAAGATAATATCATGAAGCTCAGTGATGGATTGTTCAGCAATGTATTCCGCGAGATCGCAGCAGAGTATCCGGACATTGAGTCGGAGATCCGCATCATCGATATCGGAGCGGCTTTGCTTGCTGACCACCCAGAGAAATTCGATGTGGTTGTCACATTGAACCTGTACGGAGACATCATCTCTGATATTGCTGCGCAGCTCACAGGATCTGTTGGGTTTGGTGGATCGTCGAATATCGGCGACGGATTCGCCATGTTCGAAGCGGTGCACGGTTCTGCTCCGGATATTGCCGGACAGAACATCGCCAACCCAAGCGGTCTTTTGGCCGGAGCTGAACTGATGCTGCAGCATCTCGGTCAACTTGAAGCTGCGGAACGCGTTTCTAATGCCTGGAGGACTACCATCGAAGATGGCATTCATACCGGAGATATCTACAACCCTCAGAACAGCAAGATGCAAGTGTGTACTAAAGAATTTGCCGATGCTGTGATCGAACGAATGGGGAAAACACCTCGTCAATTTGCAACTGTGGAGTACGACAAAGACAGCTACCATGTGATCGATTTCGAGAAGTACGATCGTCCGACCGCTGCAAAAACATTGGTGGGATCTGACCTCTTCATCGATGATTCTACCTGCACACCGGATGAGTTGGGACAGAAACTTGAATCTCTTACCGATGGAGAGTTGAAGCTCAAAATGATCACCAACCGGGGAGTGAAAGTATATCCAAATGGTCTTCCTGAGACATTTTGCACTGATCACTGGAGATGTCGATTTGTGCACAAGGAAAATCCGAAGGATGTGAAGCAGATGAAGGAAGTATCCAGGACGTCTGTTTCCGAATTGCTGTCAAAGCTTCTCAACAATGGGGTGGACGTAGTTAAGACGGAAAACCTCTATTACTTCGACGGAGAACTTGGCTTCTCGCTTGGACAAGGAGAATAAGGATTTAGGAGAAAGTTATTAGGGGAAAGGTTTAGGAGATTGGGTTACGGTCCTAATTCGACAGCAATTCTCAGCGAACAGCCATCAGTTTGTGGCATTTAGCCAAGAGCCAATAGCTAATGGCCAATCCGTTATTTTTGTTCGCTTCATGAGAAAGCGGATATTTATATCACTTCTGGCAAGTTTTTTAGCATGTACGGCGTGGTCGCAAGTGCGCATGAGCACGGAGACCGAGTTGTTGCTTGATCAATATTTGAATTCCTCCCAAGTTTCTGCTGTTGCGCGTGATTTCTCACCCATCAAACCGGAGGTCACCAGAGTGGAGCAGATAGACGGGGAGTCTTACATTCCCTTGCTTGCTGTCAAAAAATCAGGAGCAGAGCTGAGTGAACTGAACGAACTAGGTGCGATCGTTACCTGGTCTTCGGAAACACATTTGAACATGCTCTTCCCGTTACATGAGCTACATGTGATACGGGACCTTTCGTGCTTGAAATACATAGAAACTCCCGGACATATCTATCCTGATCTTGACAGAGCGGTTTATGATATGAGAGCAGATAGCGTTCACCGAGGTGTCGGATTGGATATGGGCTACACAGGCAAGGACGTGATCATCGGGGTGATCGACTGGGGATTTGATTATACCCATCCGATGTTCTATGACACACTCCTCGAGAACTACCGAATACTAGCTGCCTGGGATCAATTCAAAAAGAGCGGACCTGCACCCACGGGTTACAGCTATGGTACAGCTTATTACGGAAAGGATGATCTGATCGCTGCTGGTTCAGACACTTCGGGCCACAGCTCGGGATACGACACCCATGGTACTCATGTTACAGGAATTGCCGCAGGTAGCGGAGCAGGTAAGAAATACCGTGGAGTGGCATATGATGCTGAATTGCTGTTCGCCTCCCCTGACAGGGATGTGAGCGCGTATATCGATGCCATACAGTGGATGAAGTCGATCGCAGACCGGGAAGGAAAAAGACTCGTAGTGAACATGAGTTTCGGGAATTACCATAAAGCCACTATGGATGGCAACTCCATAGGTAGCGAAGCGATCAAAGAGATGATGGACGCAGGTGTGGTCATGGTTACCTCAGCGGGGAATAATGGCAACCGCAGGATGCACATTCAGCACGAATTCGACAATGACACGATCCGTAGTGGGATCAGTTTCCTCGGTTTCGTGAGCACGGAAGAGCTTTGGGGCCAAACTGTGATCATGTGGGGATCGCAGCAAAGCGATTTTGGGGTCCAATATCTGGTATACGATGCCGGAAGGAACTTGATCGAAAGCAGTCGGTTCTACCATACATCTGTCGACGGTACGGACAAAGGATTTTATACAGATGGGACAGACACCTTCTTCTTTAAGATGACGGCTGACTCGGCACATCCTGTGAATGATAGAGCGCATATGGTGATGAAATTCCGTTTGACGAATCAACGCTGGGATGTGGCAATAGCAGCAACATCGGATGACTCCGAAGTGCATTTTTGGAATGTCGTGGAAGGGGAACGATCCACGAAGAACTGGGGACGTCCGTTCGTTGGAATGTTCCCGGGATGGCTTTCGGGGAACGATAGCTTTACGGTCAGTGATCCGGGCACCACGGAGGCAGTGATCACCGTTGGCGCACATATTTCCGAGATCAGGGTCCCGAATATCGATCCGATCCCAGGCGACATCGCCGGATTTTCCAGTCATGGTCCCGTGATGGGCCGCACATATGTCAAACCAGATCTTTCAGCTCCGGGTGTGGGTGTCGCATCTTCCATTTCTTCATTCACCACCGATGATTTCGAGATGATCGAGGAAGTCTCGTTTCAAGGACGATCATATCCGTTTGCCCGATTCTCAGGGACGTCCATGTCTTCACCGGCATTGACCGGTGTGGCAGCTCTAGTCCTTCAGGCAAATCCTTCTTTATCTGCTTATCAGGTCAAGGAAATATTGAAGGCGACAACCCGCGAGGATGTCAAAACCCAGGAGTTCGAAACAGGAGGTAACTCCATCTGGGGAACGGGTAAGACCACAGCGTACCGTGCTATACAGTTAGCACTGGCTACCGAAGGTGAAATGGTCGCTGAAACCTATGTCGTGCTATTCCCGAATCCAACGACGAGCAGACTTTACTACGCTGATTCTGAAGATACTCCAACGCAAGACTGCGAGGTGTTCAATGAACTTGGACAAGTCGTCTTGATGGGAAGGATCGATTCAAAGATCGGTTTGGACGTCAGTGCTTTGGTGCAAGGGCTTTACCTGTTGAGATTACATGAGAGCGGGAGGGTCTTTCGATTCGTGAAGTTGTGATCTTTACCGGATCACCTGAATGGTTCCATTCTTAAAATGACGGACATTCTTGTAATCGGTAAAGGTCATCTGGTAGATATAGATCCCCGATTGCACTTTTTCACCCATATAGGTTCCGTCCCATGAGGAGAAGTCTTCTTCGTCGAGTAGTTTCTCGCCCCAGCGATTGTAGATCTGACAACGCACATTGGTAAACCCAACTCCAGATACTTTGAACACATCATTGAGATTGTCGTCGTTATCAGGCGAGAAGGAAGTCGGAATGAATACGACCAGATTATCCCTTACGGCTACGGTCATATCAGTGCTGTCCATACAGCCGTTGTCACCGGATTTGTGGCTTATGTGCTGATTATCAGATTATAAACCAAGATCGTCGACGATCTCATTGATCTTCTTCTCTGTGTCCGTGAGTTTTCCTGAACAGAATTTTAAAAGTACAGATGCTCTTTCTACCTTGTTTGCTAGGTCGTCCACAGAGATGGTGTCATCCTCCAATTCTGCAAGAATGGACTCTAGCTCTTTTGCGGCTTTTTCGTAAGTAAGGTCTTTAGTTTCTGCCATTCCGGTTCTTCATTTAAAAATTGTGCGTAGATCTTTCTTTTGTAAAGTTCGATCTCCAAAAGATCGCCATCTTTTAATTTGGTGTTTTCGGTGATCGCCTTATTTGATTTTCGCACCACACTGAATCCTCTCTGAAGGATCCGATCAGGATGCGCATTGTTCAGCAGAACTTCATTCTTCTGAATGAAGCTCTTTGACTCATGTAATATATGAAAACTCTTGCTCACTAACACCTCTTTTTGGATCGACAGCTTCGCTCGATTTTCGGAAAGTATCTTTCCGGAGCGCCCTAAGATGATCTGCTCAGTTAGTCGATCCCTGCTTTTTCGTTCTCGCAACAGATCCAGTGGTTTGTTCACCAGGATATCTCTTCGCAGATCGATCTTTCCCGATTCTGAGGAGACCTTGGTTCGTGCAAATCGGATCACTCTATTTCCCTGACGTTGTAACGCACTACGTTGGATTTGAACGGCATGTACGGCTTTCTGATTTACCTGCTTACTTGAATTTTGAATGAACGACTTCGAGTTATGGAGCTTCAATTCGTATCGATGCAGGATCTCGTAGAAATCAGATCCGATCTTTCTCAGGAACTCGGCTGCCCGATCAATGAGGAATGCGGCAGCAGCGGTAGGCGTTTTCAGACTCATATGCGCCACTATATCAGCTACCGAAACGTCGGTCTCGTGGCCAATTCCCGTGATCACCGGGAGGTCGTGGATGGCAATGCGTTTTGCGATCTCATAGCTGTTAAAGGTTTCTAGATCCAATTTGGATCCACCACCCCGGATCATCACGATCACATCGAAATCGCTTCCCATCAATTGATCTAGTCGCTCACAGATCTCCGACTCTGAACCCACTCCTTGCACACTGGCATGAAAATGCTCAATGTCCAATTTGATCTTGTATGGATTCTCGCGAACCTGCTTCAAGAAATCCTGTTGTCCGCTGCTTCCATCAGAGGAAATGACCGCGATCTTTTGAGCGACCAAAGGCATTGGAAGCTGGGAATTCAATTCCAGTAATTCCTCTTTCTCCAGCTGATCGATGGTTTCCTGTTTTTTACGCTCGAGTTCACCTAATGCGAATCGACTATCCACTCGATGAACAGAGATCGATAAACCGTATACAGCGTGGAAATTGACTGTGGCTTGTATAAGCACTTCCTTTCCTCTGGCGAGGATATTGTCCGTGTCCGAGCCCAGTTCGAAACGGATGTTTGAGAGGGCCGACCTCCAGATCGTGGCTCGTGCTTTTGCTACAATATTTTGGCCCGAATGTTCGACCAACTCGAGGTAACAATGACCGGAGCGGTGGAAGTTGATCTGGGATATCTCCGCCTTTAACCAAAAGGCACCCTCGAATGCATTTTGAAGAACATCTTCGATGTAGGCGTTCAATTGCCTGAGAGATAAATATGCTTGTTCCTGGTCCATCTAGCGGAGAACCTGCAAGGTACCACTCTTACTGATGAATTGGTGGTGAGTGTCGCTGTAAACTCGTCTCACTTTGATCTCGTACAAATAAACACCCGGCATCACATCATTGCCCTGATAGGTACCATCCCAGGCACCGGTTCCTTCATAGAGTTTTTCTCCCCACCGATTAAAGATCCTCATAAAGACCAAGGTCTCGTTATCAACCAGTACCGGTCTGAACGTGTTGTTCAGGTTATCACCATTGTTTGGGGAAAAAGCGTTCTGCATGAACACATCCGGACGCTTGAGGACTTCGATCTCAGTGGTGACTTCATCGTAGCAGATGTCATTCTCTACCCTAATGGTGATCGCCTGAGAATTCAGTGATTCAAATAGCGGATCTGGGCAGTTTGAGCATCCAAGTTGGTCATCGGGCGTCCAGGTTATTAAACCGGTTGAAGGCAAATAATAATCGGCGGTGAGCCTGGTTTGTACTCTGTGAAAGATCTCCTGATAAGGAACTGCTTCCACGAATGGCATTTCCGAATAATAAGTATAGAAAGAACTGTCGCCACCTTGTAAGTTGACCATGGTGTGGTTGAATCCAACTCCTGCCTGACCCAAATTTCTGGGGAGAACATTCCATTGTGCTCCGTCCCATTTTGTCATTCTTTCAAAGTAAGGATCTGTTTCACTTTGAAGGGCAACATTGACTCCCGGATCCGAAGCGATGAACCAGAAATGGTCATTGAATATCCGGCATATACTATCAATGGACTGTGAAGCATCCAAACCATGAACGCTGGGTGTACCTTCGTAGAACCCTATTGAATGCGCACCCGAAATTGGGTTGTCCAACGCGGCATATCTGATCAATGGATTCGATCGATCATATGCAAATCGAATGGGATAGGGGTTAATGGATGCGGCATTGGCGTCGAGCACCAACTTGCCACCAAAATCTGTGTGAAAAACACCTCCTTTTTCGGCGATCGAGTACTGCGCATTAAACAAGGATAACTGTTTGGTATTCAGCTCGATCCATGCCCCGTCAATTCCAAGCTCATTGCCAACAGATGTGCTAGTCTGAACATCCTTGACATCAGAAAGTTGACCTAAGAAGTTAAGGTCATAAAAAGCACTGGAACTGCTTCCTCCAAGAACTTGAGAATTTCCATTGAAAATGACTTCACCTACACCACTTTGGAAGGAGCCGTCATTGTTCCAGTCTCCCGTTACGGAAAACAAACTGGGCTCACCCGTTACACTTTCCAATCGATCCCCATTGTCGAGGTTCCCGATCAACTCGATCTCTCCGGCATAGTACAGATCTCCTTCATTCTCGATGTCGCCGTTTTTTACATACAACAAGGCGTCTTGTCCAATGTCCATGACTGCATTGTCGCTGAGGTATAATTGTCCAAACAGATCGTGAGAACACAAACTCAGACACATCAGTGATATGACAGCGATAGCTCTCATTTGTCTTTCGATTCGATCTCGTCCAATCGCTTTTCAAGTAGTTCGATCGCTCTTTTTAAGTCACGGTTCTCTGTTTCCAGCTGCTCGACACGTGTCTTGAGCACAGAAGAGTTCGGGTTGAATGACTCGACCCCATTTCCGTAGATCAATTTTTCACCCGACAATTGCTCCACAATGCGTGTCATGCGCATCATGTCCACGTTGATCGCAGACTTTCCGCGTTCGGAATAAAACGCCCAAGCCATAGGTTCGGATGCGCCACCCGGAATGAAGCTGAAGTTATGCGGACTGATCGTTGTGATGTTATTTGCCTCGTCCTTCACTCTTAACTCTACCGTTCCGCTGACATCATCAGCAAAGATCGCTGCCATGTCGGTCCCGGCAAGACTCGGTCCGTTTTGTGTGGTTTCATGGAAATACAGAGTCCTGTTGCCAGTGGTCAGACCAGCCTCATTACCACCGATGAATACATTCGAATTCTTTAACACGGTCAAGGCATTTGCTCGACTTGCTGCTGAGGTCCCATTACCCAGTACAAACAATCTGTCGGAAGAAGAGTAGGCATTCCGGGAAAATGAAGTCACCGAGTCGGCATAAAGACCAAGAACTGTTTCCCCATACGCATTGGAAATATTATAGATTCCACCGGCGATTCCGGCAGATCCTCTGACCCTGTTGTAGTATCCAAGGGCGGTTGCGTAATTTCCATCCACTTCGTGGAAATATCCCATAGAGCTGGCATAGGCGCTTGAAATGTCATTGGATCTTCCGGTGCTGAAGGAATAATCTCCGTTTACTTCGTTTTGTATACCAAATACGGTGGCGTAATCGGCATCGACATCGTGGTT
>VMBT01000123.1_pt1 | contig 49783 bp, 34 predicted proteins | sample 4404301 | NCBI WGS metagenome assembly VMBT01 (sample SAMN12238535, study PRJNA552566) | marine metagenome | isolation source: Coastal seawater | place: USA: coastal Georgia, Sapelo Island | collected 2008-08/2009-08 | reverse complement strand
TACCAGTGGTTCCTTGTCTTCCTTGGATACCTTGAGAACCTGTAGTTCCTTGAATGCCCTGAATACCTTGAATTCCCTGGATACCTTGAATACCTTGAATACCTTGAGATCCAGTAGTACCTTGTCTTCCTTGGATACCTTGAGTACCAGTGGTTCCTTGAGTTCCTTGAGTACCCTGAATACCTTGAATTCCCTGAATACCTTGGATACCTTGGATACCTTGAGATCCAGTAGTACCTTGTCTTCCTTGAGTTCCTTGGATACCTTGGATACCTTGAAGTCCTGCAACAGTTGTTGGATCTACCCAATCAATTCCTGTAGCAGTTGACTTGAGAACAAATCCTGATGTTCCTGCACTGTTTCCAGAATCATAAAGAGAACCACGTATTCTTACATTTCCATTAACATCAAGATCTTGCGTTGGTGCATCTGTTGCAATACCAACATTACCACTAGCATTTACGCGAAGTCTTTCCGCACTAGCAGTATTAATAGCAAAAACTCCATCGGTAGGATAATTAATAGAAGCACTTTCAGATACTCCATTTCTACCAATTCTTAATATTTCTCCATAATTTCCATGTCTCAGTATTTTTACAGGTAGTGAATCATAACTACTAACTACTTGAAGTCTTGCGCCCGGTGCTGTTTCTCCAATTCCAACATTTTTATTAAATGACCATGCATCTGGAGTTGAGTAATAGTTTAATGTTGCACTAGCACCATCAATTGTAATTCCTGCACCATCAGCTGCAGCAGCATTTGGAGCACCAGAAGCAAGAGTGATATTTAAATCATCAACTGTTAAAGTTGTGGAGTTGATTGTTGTAGTATCTCCATCAACTTGAAGATCACCTTTAATAATAACTGTTCCTGTATTATCACCTACAGCAGTTGGATCAAGAACAAGGTTTGCTGCACCTGCAATTGTTGATGTATTCCCAGCACCTGTTACATAGATTCCATAGTCGGTGGTTTCAAATTTCTTGGCGTTGTCGTAGTAAAGTTCTACTGCTCCGTCTGTGATGAATTTTGCTTTATTCTCATTAGCATCTGCATTTCTAATCTGAACATCATTACCAGCAATTATAAGACTTCCACTTCCAGTTTCCTGAATAACAGAGTTATTATTGGCAGAGTTGTGGAAAATCTGTAAGTCTTGACCAGCACCAAATCTCAATCTATCATCATCATCAAGGTTTACATTACCTTGGAATGTAGAAACACCAGTAACTGTTAAATTGCTTGCAGTAAGTGTTCCACCATCAAAAGTAAGGTTTGCTGAACCTGCTGGGTTATTTGATGCATCCTTATATACAACCTGATTTGCAGAACCTGCTACTGGACCTTCAATACCTTGAGTTCCTTGAATACCTTGAGTTCCTTGGATACCTTGAATGCCTTGAGTTCCTTGAATTCCCTGGATACCCTGAGAACCTGTAGTTCCTTGTCTTCCTTGAGGACCTTGGATACCTTGAATGCCTTGAGTTCCTTGGGATCCAGTAGTTCCTTGTCTACCTTGAGTTCCTTGGATACCTTGAATACCCTGAGTACCAGTGGTTCCTTGTCTTCCTTGAGTTCCTTGGATACCTTGAATGCCTTGAGTTCCTTGGATACCTTGAATACCTTGAATACCAGTGGTTCCTTGTCTTCCTTGAGTTCCTTGGATACCTTGAATGCCTTGAGTTCCTTGGATACCTTGGATTCCTTGTCTACCTTGAATACCTTGCAAACCAATCGGACCTTGACCACCTGAAATAGAATCTGCAACTGCAAGATAATCTAATTCTGTATAGTGAGAACTTGCTCCCCTGTTTCTGTGATAAAGTCTTGCAATAACTTGATTTGAACCACTAATAAATGGATCTCCAGAAATAACACCAGGTTGGAATTGTGTCCAAGTATCTAATCCCTGGTATCTTTGGAATTCTGTCCAATTATTATTATCCCAATCATAAAGTTGAAGCAATACTGTGTGACCTGAAGTATTCGTATAATTTACATTTAAATCAAGTTGATTTAAATCTAAAACATTTTCGTATGTTGCATATGTAATCCATCCAGGAGTCAGACCACTTTCATCACGCATTTCATATAAGAATCCTGCAGAGTAATCTCCATAGGTTTGTATTCCAACAACATTTCCAGATATATAATCACCATAAACAACTTTATATGTTAATCCAGTAGTTGTTCCTGAAGTTGTTGTAACTAATGAACCAGTTTGACCAGAATCTGCATCTGTTGCAACTGTGAATGTAACAATACCTGCAGTTGGTCCAATTACAGAACTATCTGCAACTTTATATAAAGTTCCAGAAGTATATCCACTAATACTTCCAGTACCACTATTAGTTCCTGTGATTTCTAATCTTAGTCTCTGTTTAATTCTATAACCAAGATAGAAAGTCAATCCTGTTGTAGATCCAGTAACAGTTTCAATTGGATCAACCCCAGTGCTTTGAATTGCTGCTCCAAGTTTAAATGTAGTGCTTCCGTTTGTTTCAATAAGAGTATATTCTGTCCCAGAAACATATCCTGTTATTGTTCCAGTTCCAGAATTTGATCCTTCAACATAAACAACCATCGTATAGTCTGGTTGAATTTCTGTTGAAATTGCATCACAAGAAAAATGTCCAGAAGTATCTGTAATTTGAACATTCGATAAAGTTTCATAAGTATATTCTAATTCACCACCAGTTCCTGCAATAGAAACCTGAGATGCACTAATACCAGATTGTTTGGGGTTTATTTGAGATATTGTATCTGCAACATAAATCGTAGATTCTGGAGTTTGTCCAATTATTCCTTGAATACCCTGAGTACCTTGGATGCCTTGGATACCTTGAATGCCTTGAGTTCCTTGAATTCCCTGGATACCTTGAGTTCCTTGAATACCTTGAGTTCCTTGGATACCCTGAATGCCTTGGATACCTTGAGTTCCTTGGATACCCTGGAGACCCTGGAGACCCTGAATACCTGCTGCATATGGATCTGTCCAAGTTATACCTGTTCCAGTTGAAACTAAAATATCTCCAGAATCGCCCTTAAGATGATTACTGTCGTATAAAGCACCATGAATATCAACGTCACCACCAACTGCCAAAGCAGTTCCTGATAACATATCGGTCAAACCAATACCAACTCCATAGTTAAACAGCCAAGCATCAGTTCCAAGACCACCAAAAGCACCCTCTTTAAACCACATAATCTTCTTATATGTGGGAGGTAAAGTTTCAATTCCTACAATATTGAGATTGACTAGTGGAGTACCTTCTGTTGATGCGAGTGCAACACCACCATGACTTGCTGTCGTATCAGTTGATGCATCATTTCCATTAGAATCAGTTCTAAATCCAAGAATAAGATCTGAATCACTGACTCTGAGAGTTTCTGTGAATAATGTTGCAGAAGTACCACCAATTGTTATACTTCCATCAACATGTAAATCTCTACCTATAGTAACATCTCTACCGACAAATAAATCATTACCATTAAAAGTTAAATTATCAGAACCTGCCGGATTATTTGCTCCATCTTTATATACAACCTGATCTGCAGATCCAGCTACAGGACCTGTTATACCTTGAATTCCCTGAATACCCTGAGTACCAGTGGTTCCTTGTCTTCCTTGAGTTCCTTGGATACCTTGAATGCCTTGAGTTCCTTGAATTCCCTGGATACCCTGGATACCCTGAGTACCAGTGGTTCCTTGTCTTCCTTGAGTTCCTTGGATACCTTGAATGCCTTGAGTTCCTTGAATTCCCTGGATACCCTGAGAACCTGTAGTTCCTTGTCTTCCTTGAGGACCTTGAGTTCCTTGAGTTCCTTGGATACCTTGAATGCCTTGAAGTCCTACTTGCTGAGTAAAGGTAATGGTCGCGGTTGTTCCAGCACCAGTTGCAGTAACTCCTGCACCAACAAAGTTGATTGTGTGGTAATCTGTACCAATACCTACACCTTCTTCTGCAATTTCAACGCCAGTTAATGTGGTATTAATAATATTGCTAATTGTATCTATATTATTAACATCTGACCAAGTTACACCTGCTCCAGTAGAGACTAAAACTTGTCCCTGAGACCCTATTGCATTATCTGCATCATATAAACTTCCACGTAATCTTAGATCACCATTAACATCCAAGTCGGCAGTTGCTGCCGTAGTTCCAATACCAACCTTACCAACAACTTCAACAGTTGTTTTATTTTCTGAATAAGAACTTATGCCGACTTTTAAATTCTTTTGGCGATTGCTAAGATACTTTGCCATTTTGGGTTAAAAATGTATTGATTAATTTAATGATTCTAAAATACTTATAACAAATTTTAAATTTGAAGCATTGCTGCCAGATAATACTAATTTATCTCCACTTTCAATGACTAATTTTCCAGTTAATAAATTTGCAGTATCATTTCCCGAAATTGGAAAATCCTTCAATAATTCAGTATCACCTGCAGTTCTTCTGAGTGATAATGCAATGCTTTGCGTTGTTGATCCAATGTTTGCAACTTGTGCCAAAAGAACAACTCCAGTATATCCAGTTGGAGCTGTATATACTTCAGTTGCCGATAAGGAAACTATTTCAGTTACTGTCTTAAATACATTTAATGCTAATGCCATATTATTCTCCTAATGCTAGAATGAACGGTGTTAATGTAGAAAACAAACTCTTAGAGTAAAATCTGCCAGAAATAGTTCCAGTTTGCTGATCGACAACAACACCATCACCAATTCTAAAGTTTCCTGCTTGATCAGTTGAAGTATATACAACAAGTCCCCCACTTCTTGAATCAGTTTCCTGTTCTTGAATTGGAATTCCACCAGCTTGGGGGAATGCAGAATCAATATCAGTTCCTGTACCTATATATTCCATCGAATGACCTGATGCAAGAACTCTACTTTGTTTGAAGAAAACTGCAGTGGATCCAACTCCAACAGAATATGGAATGTTTTCAGTTACCGTAATAGTGCAAATACCAGAAACAACTGGAGTAGATTCTTTAATTGAATAATATGTTGGAACTAAAACTGCAGTTCCGGTAGCAGTTGTTCCTGCTCCTTGGGGATCTCCGATAGTAATTGATGGTGTACTAGAGTATCCTCTACCATTAGAAACAATTTCAACGTCAACCACTTGACCATTCTTAACTTCAGCAACTGCTGTTGCAGGAACTCCCCAAGAAGTCGCTGGGTCAGAAATTGTAATCGATACGTTATCAGTATATCCACTACCACCATTAGTAATAGTGATATCATCGACGGTATAGTATAAATTTTCAATATAAATCACTTGCCCATCAAAGGGTCTTACTGCATTTATTGCAACTGTTCCTCCAGATGTATATGTGTGGGAAAGAGTTGATATCCCAACATAAACTTCAAAAGACGTCGAACTTGGGATCGAAACTACTTCAAAAATATGCCCACTGTTTCCTGATGGATATGTTACTGTAGTTACTCCCCCATCAGATGTGCAAGTAAATCCAAGACCAGAAATGGTCAATCCCATACCAACATTAAAGTTGTGATCGGAATTGACCGTTATTGTTGTAAGACCAGTTGTATTATCGTATAGAGCATTTGTAACATTAAATGTTGGAACATTTAAATCCAAAACAAATGTATCGGAATTTGCTGAAGCAGCACTGGTAATAATCCCAGTATATTTTCTAGGACCTACTCCATCAGCAACTAGAGCATAATTTCCGAATGATGAGTTAGAGTTTGTTAAATCACAAGCACCACCAGAACCACAGTAAACAGAAATATCATTACAAATGGTGAAAAGTGAAACTAGTTGTGCATATCCTTCATTTGTAATTGAAACTCCAATGCCACCTTTGTTGTATTGAGTAAAAGAGTCTGTAACCATACTCTTTAATTTTCCAATACAATCAGATCCATCAATTAACAAACCAATACTATTGGCAATGAAGTTTGTGCAGTTTCTAATATATGGCGATTGTGAAGTAAATCCTACAACTACTGGATCAAATCTGAAACAAGCCTTTCCAGCATCTACAGATCCTTTGAAAGACATTTCAGTAACATAAACTCCTTCTCTTACATAAAAGAGATCTTGATTTGAATTTTGCGGAGTAATTGTAACTTCTCTTAAACTATCTCCAACTATAGAAACCTGCTTTGGAATAGTTAAAGGATTATCTTCTATATAAGATCCAGCACTAATTCTAATAATGGATCCTTCTTCTGCGATTTCAAGGGCTCCTTTGAGGGTTCCTTTTGCGTCTCCGAGTTTTTTTCCTGTATTTGTATCGCTTCCGTCTTTTGTGACATAATAAACATTAGATACTGTTACTCCAGCACCGACTCTTACGATGTCAGTACCAATTCCTGCTCTTTCCCTTCTAACTAAGAGGTCGGCATCATAGGTGTTGAGGGCTAGCTCACCTAGAGGTAGTTGCCCCAACGTTGGTATTTTTCCAGGTACAGAAGACCTTTTAATTCTAATATTTGGATCTGCCATTCAACCTCTCATAGTTGGTAGAAACCGTATAGATTCTTATATAAGAATCTCTATTATTTATAGTATCAAACTAATTGAAATTATTGAAAATCTTCAGATCCTGTTTTAGTTGTTCTTTTCGGTTTTTTTAATTTTTCTAACTCATTTTGTAGAGATATGTTTGCTTGAGTCAGAGTCTCTACCTGAGTTTCTAACACTATTGTCTTATTAAAAAGGTCAAATGCTTTTTGTTGATATTTTGCCAATACGGACTTCAAATCTTCTTCAGACATAAAAAAATACACCCAGTTTAAACTGAGTGTATTTATGGTAATTATTTAATTACTTATCAGAAAGTTCCACCGTCAACTATAATATTTTCAAGAACCAAATCAGAACCAGAGCAAGAAATTACTTTCGTTGATGAATTGCTCGTGCAGGTATTATTAATCCAAAGTTCTCCAATTTCAAGACCAGCATATCCTGAAGGTGTGATTTGTGGAAGGTTTGTGGTAATTCCAACTGCTTCTGTTAGATTTGAAGCAAGTACAAATCTCGCACTTGATGCTTCCCAAATAACAGCAGAAGTTTTTCCAACTCCAGCATCACCATAATTCATCAGAATTCCAAGATCCCAAGTGGTATCTGTTGGAAGTGATCCGCCAACAACACCAAGTTCAATGGTGCGATCTTCAACTGTAATTTCTGATGTATTTACAGTTGTCGTATCACCACTGACAATCAAGTTTCCAGTAACAGTTAAATCTCCTGCAGTTTCAACAGATCCGGAAGTATTGATTGTAATTGCATTAGATCCAGTCGTTGACTTAATAGATCCTGCTTGAATTGTTCCAACACTAAATGTGCCAGTTCCACTTGGATTGAGTGATGCAGCAGCACTAACTCTTACAGTCTCACTCTCTTCTCCAGCAGAAGTGTCTGCAAAGAGCATGAAATAAGTTGAATCAGTAGTAGTACCAGTGGTATCAACTGTAGTTGCACGAGTTGCAGTTGCGGCAGTACCACTAATAGAACCAATGTTTGCAGTTCCCGTAACGTGGAGATTACCAGTGATAGTTGTACCACCACCTACACTATATGATGTTCCACTATTTACAAGTTGACCATTTGCATCATCCCAAGCAGGTAAAACCTCATCTGTTAAACTATCAGCACCCTTTAATGTAACTGCATCAGATGCAATAGTAATACCAGTTCCAACATTTACCGAAAGATCTACAGTTTGTCCTTCACTTGCACTAGCAGTCTTAGCAAGACCATCACCTGCAGTTACATCTTCAACATAATTTCCTGTTGTATCTGTTCCCAGTTCAACAGAGTCTGCTTGAATTGCTGCAACGCCATCGGACCCAATTAGAATATCACCACTAACTCTTCCAAAAGCATAATTGCTTACATCAAGAGCACTGGTTTTGCGATTTGCAGAAGCTGTAACATCATAAACAACAAATTCATCACTATTGGCAAGTGATGCTTCTGAAGTTAATCCAGTGATATTAAGATCAGCATCTATTGAAATATTTGCTGTACCATCAAATGATGTTGCACTACCAGTAACTTCTCCACTAATTGCAATTGTTCTTGCAGTGGCTAGAGATGTTGCAGTTCCTGCATTTCCATTCAAAGATCCAACAAATGTTGTTGCAGTAACAATACCACTTTCTGCATTGATTCCGGAAGCACTAATTGTAACACCGGCACCGACAGATAATGAAGTGGTAATTTCAACTGCATCAGGAAGTCCAATAGTTAGAGTCTGTCCTGATGCGGAAGTTTCAATTTCGTTGGCAGTACCGGAAATTGTCAGTGATTGAGAGTCAAGATCAACAGCACCAGTTCCACCGTCACCAGCGAAGTCAAGATCTTGTGCTGTTACTTGCGAATCAACATAAGTTTTAATTGCAAGTGCTGATGCCAAAGTCTCATGAGAACCAGCAACTGTAGTTAAGTCAGTATCAATATCAGTTATTGGTGTTGAATTATTAATTGTTAAGTTTGTAACTGTTGCAGCAGTTCCAACTAAGTCAGTAAATGTACCTGCCGCAGAAGTTCCAGCTCCAATTGTGGTTCCATCAATGTTACCACCATTAATATCGGCAGTTGCAATTGTAGTAATACCAGAAACATTAATTCCTTCAGCAAACTCAGCATAAACATCTACGTCGAGCAGTCTATCGTCAACGTTTGGTCCTATTGTTGTGATTCCAAGAAGAGTTGCATTCGTAAATTCTGCACCAGAACTAACATTTGCCCAACCAAGAGTACCATCTGTGTCGAGTACTTTGAGGTAATAACCAGAAGTGATTGAATTGATATCTGGAAGAGTATATGTTCCAATACCACTGAGACTTTCTGGTGCCTTTAATTGAAGATAATTTGATCCGCCTTGATCTACTAAATTAAGACCTGCTGAGCGAGATCCGTCTTCTCTAGTCCAATATCTATGCGATCCGAAAAACTTATTTCCAGTAACAGAAGTGTCAAATCCAATAAAAAAATCAAAATTGTTTGTCGAAAACGCTGGTTCACCGGGTTTTAATGCTGGGACTGTTCCTGCTACCCCAGCACTACCCCTCTTAAACTGAATGGTGGGTGATGCCATGTCTGCTACTTATACAATTTTACTAATATTATTTAGCAAATATTTTAAATTAAAAATTGTCCCCATATGGGAGGTCATGTCTTAGATTTCTGTGTAGAAATCTAACTAAAAAGTTCCACCGTCAATATTTGGATCCAATTCTCTCTGAATTTCATCAACAAAATCATCAGCATAAGATGATCCAAATTGGTCTGGATTTACTAGACCTGGTTGTACAGGTTCTAATGCTGCTGATTGGAGAACTTCATCTGGATTTTTTGCAATCCATTTTTGACTGCTAGCATCATACATCAGAACATATTGATCAATAACTCCATTACCACTATTTCCATCATCAAAATCTATCAAATCCGAAAAACTAGCAGGCACTTGAACACCTCCAATATTTGAAACTACTTTAAATTTACTTGAGGACTTTAGTTTGACATTAAAACTAGCCATGGTTCGTAATTTCCTCCGAAACTATTATAGTACCCTCCACAACTCTATTTGTAAGAGAACCTGAACCTGGGGCAGAAACGATACTTACTTGAAAATAATTTCTACCAGATTTTAATGTTGCAGTTTCAGTTTTTGCCAAAGAAACTTTAATGTCATTTGTTCCAGGTTCAAAAACCACTGCCTTTTCAAATCCAGTGGATGCTCCTGGATATTTTTTAAGGGAAAAAATGCCAGAATATCCTTGAGTAAAACTATTTGGTGCCAAATCATCACCAAAAACATCAAAAGTAACCTCAAAATCAGTTCCTCTTTCAATAGTTATCGTATTAATTTGAGCAACAGACATTTTCTTACTTTTTTAACTATTTATCTTCCTGAGCATCTTTTGATTGTTGTTTTAACAATTTGGACAACTCTGCAGTTGATCCAATGAACAATGCATTATTTGTTACATTAGTTGGACCTTTCGCCTTATCAGTTTCAACTTCTTTAATGTCTTTATGCAGATTCATTAGTTTATCTGCTGTATCTGAAACACTTTTGATTATCTGTCCAGCAACTTCATATGCCCTAGCAGATTCAGTCTCTTGAGCAAGTTCTAAAGCACCATTTATTGCCTCTTGCCCCTTTTCTAAAAGGGAGTATATTGTACCTCTTGCATATTCATAATCTCTTTGAATATCTGTAGATCTTTTATTCTCTACTATTGGAGTGGGATCAATTTCAGATTCTTCAATCTCAACATCAACAGATTTGGGCACTATATCCCCAGAGACATTGAAAACATCATCCAACTTATCATAATCTTTCATATCTTTACTTAGAATAGATCTCCGTCAAATCCAAAATCATCTCCAGGTTGAATTAATGCATTATCTGCTTGAGTAATTAATTCAATTGGAGTTCCACTTACGTGTGATGTGATAGTTGTCCCATATTGTCCTCTAGAAACAACTAAAGTATCTTGTCCAACGACATCTGTTCTATCAATCTTATTAACAACTTTCATAGTCTCATTATCAATTGTAATATATGAATCTATTGGAACATTTGCAGCTTGCTGTACAGTGATTTCTGTAGTGGATTCTGACATATCAGAATTTAATGTTGTGATTACCAAATCACTGTAACTCTTAGTTGCAACTGGAGTGACTGAGTATGTAAGATCTCTTGAAGTTGACTTGGAATCTCCAGAAACAAGAGTAATAGTTGCTTTTTTGATAATGTCTTTGTTTGCGGAAGAAGTAGGTCCAAATAGATATGTCTTTGCACTAAATCTTAACGTGTAAACAAGTGCTCTTCTTGTAGTATAATCTCCTTCATAATTATCTTCCATATTAATGGAATCTAAAACAATTGACACATCTCTTTTTTCACCTATAGATTTAACTAAATCTATAGTTAAATTGTATGAAGGTTGAAAATATGGTAAAATTTGTTCAACTATTTGAAGCATATCATCATTCAACTTAGTCATAATACTAAGTTCAAATTGCATAGTATAAGGAACAGGCATATATGTTTTCTTCAAATCTGTAGAATCTGTTGAAGATTTTGATATAAATGTCTGCGTTGTCGTAAGTTTTCTTGTTGGATCATAAGAAAGACCAACAAATTCAAATGACATTCTTGGCAAAGTCATTTGAACTGGAGTATTTAAATTTGGTTGCTGCTCAATTCTTGCAAGAAACTTTTGAATCGGTCCATAAGCAAGAGGAACTTTGATGACAGAACTTACATCACCAGAGTCATCAAAGTGCTTAATGTTTATTGCATTAAATAGAGTTCCAAATCCAATAATTGTCTTTCGGAATATTTCATTATAGTAATATTCAAACATATTAACCTCTTAATTTATGGAGTTCCAAATGGATTTTTTTCGCTAAAATCTAAAATTAAATCTGCTTCAGTTTCAATTTCAAGATTATTTGCAAATTTATCGCCAGTATTTGAATTATTTAGAGACCCAGTATCTGGAAGGTTATCTTCATTTATTTTTCTTAGAACATAAGATGCGCTAGATTCTGAACCAGTAATTGTTTCACCAACTTTAAAGTCACCTGTAATATTCGATACTTCTAAAATATTGGTAACAATATTCCAATATTTAACTCTTCCAGTTGTTCCAGAAACACTTCCGGTAACTACTTCATTAAACTTAAATGTTCCAGTTCCACCAGTAGAATCTGGGTTGCCAATGGTGATGTCTGGTGCAGATGTATAACCAAGTCCAGCATTAATAATTTGAATACTGCCTACAGATCCATTACTTAATACTGCAGTTGCTGCAGCAGAAACTGTAGATATTCCTGTAAAAGTAATTGTAGGTTGGGTAAGATATCCAGATCCAGATTCTGTAACTGTTATTGGACCAATAATTCCATCACCAATAGTTGCAGTTGCTTCTGCACCAGATCCTCCTCCAATAAAAGTAATTTGTGGAGCAGTTGTATATCCAGATCCTGGATTGGTAATCAAAATCTTTTGAACCCTTAAAAGATTAGGATCGGATTCGCAAAAATCAACTATACCACTAATCATTTCAGCAACAGCTGTTGCTCTTGTTCCTCCCGATGGTGGAGAAGAGAACTTAACTATAGGAGCACTTGTATATCCAGATCCTCTATTAGTTATTGTTACAAATCTTACTCCACCATTTACTATTGTTGTAGTTGCTTCAGCAGTTACTCCGGCACCAACCATATTTAAAGTTTGAATATATCCATAATCTTGAATACTATCATCAATAATATCAATATCAGTATCAATAACCTCATCTTCATATCTGAAGAGTTCGCAAGTTAATTGATAAACGTAATTTTTCTGAAGTTGATAGAAAGGTTTTTCATGCTCCACATATTTAATCTCAAACAATCTATCACCAAGGGGAAAATAAATCAAATCTCCTTCCTTTGGTCTAGATGTTAATTTTGAATTTGGAATTTTTTTTATTAGATTTTGAATATAATTTTCATATCTTTCTTTTGAAATTGTAAGAGTTAAATCATCCAACTCTTGAATTCCAAATTTTGAAAGAATTGTTCCTTGTCCAGAATAACCATCATATGATTCTACATATGCTTCAATTGGAAATGCTACATTAAATTCAGACTCAACAACTTCTTTTATTATTGATTTCTCATTTACAAATTGCCTTGGCAAATAGTAAACATCAATACCATACATTCTAAGAGACTCATTGATTAAGTCTTGGAGCATTCCCTGCTCACTTTTAGAACCGTTTAGTAGAAATGGATTAAGCATAAGTTTATCCTATCATATCTAAAGGTGGAAGTTCATAAGTTGAAGACATCTTGTCCATTAAAGAATCAATTTCTCTCTGAGCATCTTCAACAAGAGTTCTACCATCTAACTCAACTCCTCCTGGAAGTTTGAGACCTCTGAATTTATTGGAAATATTATATCCCCACTGCCTCTTCATAAGTGCAGTTAAATATGGTTTTAGGAAAGAATCATTCCAAACTTCACTATAACTAGTTGGATCCATTATTTGATAGCAATCAATAACAAGGTAATCACCAACATTGATAGAATTCCAATCAATATCAAGATACAATCTATCTTGTCTCTTATTAAATCTAATTTGCTTATCAGTATTCAATAAAAACTCAATGTCTTGAAGTTTTGTTTTTATCATTGAATATGTGAGAAGTTCCAAAGAACCCCACTGATAAAAATCATTTAAAAATAATTGATATTTTACACCAAAAAGATTTCCAGAGATAGTATTTTCGCCTTCATATTTAAAAATTTTATTAACTCCAATTACGTTTGTGGGTATTGGTAGATAATTGCTATTTTCTTTATAGTCAAACTGAGTCGTTACAGCATTAATAGTGTTATTGACTGAAGTTGTCGTTATACCAACTTTACCCTTTCCCCTATCAATATCTTCCTGAGTTACTTGATACTTCAAATAATTTTGGATGACTCCATCAAAATGCCTTTCGTAGAAAAACTGAAGGGCATCATCCACAAGATCATCAATCTGTTCATCTGCAATATTAATTTCCAAAACTGGATAACCCAATTTTCGTAGACAATAATCAATTAATTGTTGTCTTGTGGATGGTTTTGCCATTAGAATCTAGGTAAATTTAGATACGATTTCTTGTTGCTTAAAATATAATTTGACAAATGCTTTTGCAATATGCTTTGCTTGCTCAATATTTTCTATACTATCTATATCTCTAGAAAGTTTCTCATACTCAAACATTTTACTGTAATTTTCAAGTTCAACTAAATCCAAATCAATCATTTTAGAGCACTCCTTAATAGATTTTTAATTTCATTGATATCATTTTTTAAAGAATTTAAATCATTTTCAATGTTTTCAATTCTTTTCACCTCAGTTTGTTTTATATTTCTCATTTTAATGTAATTTTCATACTCATTAATATTAGTATTAATGATTGATTTGGTTTTTTCGTCACGAATTAAATTTTCATGACCTTCTATTTTACTATAATTCATTATGCCAATGCAATTACTCTAAGATCTCTTAATTTTGGTGGATATACTTGAATATTTGAAGCAACAGTTAGTTTAATGCTGAAATATCTGAATTCTGCCAGATTATCAACACTAAATTCATAATCTTTAAAGTAATTCTCAGTATTTCCATTTCCAAATAGTTCATTATTTGGAACAAATTTATCGGATGTTCCGTCGCTATCATTAATGTCAATCACTTCTCCAGATAGAAGTTTATTGGAATACCCTGGGAATGGATAGTAAATTGGAGTTTCTGTTGGATCCTTCATTAGAGCGTAGAATGCTCTAATATCAGCATTTCTGTTGATATATGCACCAATATAAGTTCTCAATGAAGTTGCAGGAACTTCCAAAGAAATTGGTTTTGTTACATAGAAGAAAGCTGTTGGATCTTTTTCTATAGTAGAAATTCTAGAATCATTTATATAATCTTCAATAGGTCTATTGACTCTATTTGAAACCAAAATTGCTCCAACACGATCTAGATCAATTACTGGACTTAATCTATCATTCTCAGTTGATAGGAATGTTCTAAGTTCTAAAGATTTACCTGCGGGTTGATTTTGTAAATAAGTAGTTTCATTTATTTTAGAGCAAATTAATCTACTCGTGTTCATGTTATTATCAACATTTAAATCAACTCTTTGATATCCTTGATCAACGAAGGAAGGTTCAACACCACCAATACTTGTAGCAGAAACAGTTCTCAAATCTGAAGCAATATTTGTTTGTGGTAGAATGAAAGTTTCAACATTTGGTTTAATAATTTCAAACTGAATATTACTTGATGCCTTAACAGATGAACCACCGGTAGACTTTGTATCTGTAAAATATAATGGTCTAAGTGTAGTATCTGACCTTACAGTATCAATATAGATTGTGTAATAGTCTAATCCAATTGGATCAAGAACTACAGAGTCTTGGAGATTGTGAGTTGTATTAATTCTAGTAAGTGAAACTCCATTCAGTTCATACTTATAAACATCTGTTCCTTCAAAGTGTGCTGAAGAAATTCTTAATGTTGCAGTATCGCTACTAACATTATCACGGGTGATACCAGTTAACTGATTTCCAGAAATTCCAGTATATTTAATAATTTCCTTATCAATTAATATAAATCCAGGATTTGTTACTGAAACTGGAGCATTTTCAAAAGTTGCAAATATTGAAGTATCTGAAAGAGTAATTGCTGATAAACTAGTATCATTTGATAAAATATTTTCAACCAAAGTTACTGGAGAAATATCTGAAACAATATTAGACAATTCTACAAGATTAACTTCGGAGTGCATACCATGATTTTGATGATTTACTTTAATGTGTAGACCATCTGTAATTTCCGTAATTTCATTAATAAAGACTGGATTTGTTACTCCATCATTAATATTGACATTAGCTAAAGATTCGTTTGTATAAGTTAAAGTATAAGCAATTCCCGTTAAGAAATTACCTTGTACGTTATCAATAATGAGTTGATTGAAATCTGTTACATCATCTACAGTTAACAATAAGTTTCTTCCTAGAGTTTGATCACCCAATTGACTTACTGACAATACATCTCCTTTCTCATATCCAGTTCCAGTTCCAGAAATTGTGGCAGCAATTGCAACTCCATCATTGAAAGTTCCATCCGGAAGAATATTTCTTCCAATAGTAATATCTGCTGTTGCCAATCTTCCTTCGGAAGAAGAATTTTCTAATGGAACGCCAAAGTATGTGAAAGATGTTCCATTAGATGGAGTATATCCAATTCCACTATTTGTAATTGAAACACTTGTAATAGATCCTGTAGCACCAACATAATTTCCTGAAGCACCAGTACCACTTTGAACTATTGTATTGCCCAATTTAAATGTTGCATCAGAAAGAGTTTCAGAAATATCAACTTTGATTTTTCTTGAGAAAATTTCCAAAGGATTATTTCTTAATGTTGAGAATTGCTTATTTTTCTTGGTCAAATCTGGATTGAAGAAACTTGCATTACCTTCAGTCTCAAATACTGCAGAATATAGTGTAAATTTCAGATCTTCAAATTGACTTGGAGTCCAAGTAGAAGCATTTTGGGATTTGAATAGAGAACCGATTGTACTAATGTCTGGTTGACTTGCAACAATAGTTCTTCCAGATTCTGGTAAAGATGCTGTAGTAATATCAACTTCACCAAGTCTAGAAATCCAAACGTAATAATTTGTTGAATCTGATTTAATTACAACCGCGTGTTCAGTTTCTCCTTTGAGATAAACTGGAGCATCAAATTGAATTCTTGTTGCTACAGAAGCATCTTCGGAAATTTCAATATCTTCAGGATATACAATAACTTGAGAGAACGGATATATTTCTCCAGTTGGGAGACCTAAAGACATTGGTCTCAATTCAACAATAACTGGGAGAGAATCATCTTTAGATTGGAAGAATATATCAATTGCTGTTACGAATCTTCCTTCTTTAGCACTAATTGTAAATGATTGTGCTAATGGATCCAATCCGATTGGTGGAATTAATTCTGTTGATGCAGTATCTTTCGATTCTTTCCACTTTAAGAGGAATGCACCGGGAGAACCGTCTGCACCAGAACCATCATCGATTCCACCACCGCCGCCACCACCATAGGTGCCACCTCTTCCGCCATCTGTCTCTCCACAATCTGGAACTCCTCCGTCTGTTCCGCCAGAACCTGCAAATTTTATACCATTTCCACCAGGTCCTCCAGTTCTAGATCCACAGTCTTTATATTTTGGATGTCCGCAGTTTCCTCCACCGACTCTACCTGCGCCTCCTCCATATCCACCTTTATCATCATCATCTCTATCATATCTTCCGTCTTCACCTCTTCCTCCGCCACCGCTATTTTTTCCACCAAATCCTTTAGAAGAACTTGATCCACCTACACCACCTCTAGCAGTTATATTTTTGCCAAGAACAAAGCTTGCTCCACCATCACTTGCTTTATTATCGGAAGTTGCGCCTTTTCCACCTGCTCCAACAACAACTGTTAGAGTTTCTCCAGGATTTACTGGTATCTTTTTGGAGCAAACTCCACCACCGCCGCCACCACCGCCGGGTTTACCGCTCTTACCATATCCACCACCGCCTCCAGCACCAACGCCAGAAGCTTCAATAGAAGTTACTCCCTTTGGAACAGTAAATGTGTATGTTCCTGGAACTGTATATAACTTAAATTGTTCAATTTTCTTTGATGATGGTTTTGGACCAGGAGATGGTTTTGGACCAGGAGATGGACTTGGACCAGGAGATGGACTTGGTGAGGGAGATGGTTTTGGACCAGGTTTTGGACCAGGAGATGGTTTTGGACCAGGAGATGGTTTTGGACCAGGTTTTGGTTCTGGTGATGGTGTTGGATATGGTTGTGGTTGTGGTTTTGGTGGGGGAGCAGGAACCTGAACTGCAACTGGTTGTGAGAAATCTGTTGTAGATATGGGTAATGTTTCCGATAAAGTTCCAACTTCCTTTATAGTATCCCTAATTGTTCCAAAAGATTCTTGAGTTGTCTTAATTGTACCCTTTGCAAAAAATGCTGCTTCAGCCAAACTATTAAGAAGACCAGGAACTGTTGAATTACTCTGAAGACTTGAAAGTCTCAGAACCTTAGCTCCAGTAGTAAATCTTGGATTTCTTCTAACACCTGGATCTGGAATATAAAGAGATGCAATTAATGTTCCAACATTATCGGTAATAAGTCTTACTGGTTTTACTCTTGCAGTTGCACCACTGGATGATCCAATTAAAATCATTCCAGAAGAAACATAACCAAAAGATTCTCCAATTGCCTCTTCAGATAATAGGAAAGTATCAATATTTAAAAACTCGGATGCTTCAGAATAACTTGTTGGAACATTTTGAGTTCTATCATATGGATTGAATGTATATGATGCGGTTGGAGAATCATATCTTCCTTCTCTATGATCTGGTTGACAGAGGCGGAATTTGATATTTGCACTTGAAGAACCATCAAAAGCAGACTTTAAATTGGTAACAGTTTCTCCAACTTGGAAAATGCCAGATATCATTTCTACTTCCAAAAGTTTTGGAACCATGAATTCATCAACATTTTGTCCGTCAAAAAACGCATACATTTGAGTATATGGTTTTAATTTCTTTGAAACGACTTCTATATTTCTTGATCTACAATATGTTGCAATATCAATACTTACTACATTATCTCCATAGGATACTGGAGTATCTGAATATGTAATTTTATTTGTTTTACCTACTCTTGACTTTGTACCCTCTTTATCTACAGCATAAACAACATCTTGATACCATTTTCCATCTTTTTCATATTTTGGACCTCTAGAAACTTCTCTAGGAGCAGATACTGTAGTCCATGAAGTTTCCCAAGCACCGAATAAAACAGGAGCCCATCCTGAGTTTGGATCTGGAATCTCATCCAACTCAACATTAATAATTTGAGTTTCTCCATCCTCAACACCCAAATTAATTGGATCTAAAACAACAGGATCTAACCAAATATCGGATGCTGGATTAAGACTTGCAATTCCTCCGTAGAAAGTAACCAAATATGGAGTTACATTTTCAACTCTTGTTGCATATTGTTGAATAATCTCTTCAGTCTCTGAGTAATCAAGAGTTAAAATTCCCTTTCCAACAGGTCCAACAGATTTTCTAACATTTTCACCAACAATAGATTGATTTGACTTGTAATCAAAATCTGGATCATTAAAATTAATATTTCCTCTTGAATTGGTGTGACCGAGAATTAAATCTATGGAGGTGGTATATACAGAAGGTCTTAATTGAGAATTTTCAACATCAATTGAATTTTTAGCAATAAAAGTGGATTTTTGGGAAATTAATGTTGTGAAATTGTCAACAAAGAATCCTGATTTAAATCTATCTAACCCATTTGCATCTTTAATAGTAAAACTTGCAGTCTCTTTTTCTAATAAAGATAGAGTTGTATAATACTCAAGATTTTTAATTCTATCTTCCAATTTCTTGATATCTACCATTCGATATCTCTTATGCTTAGCAAGACTAATTCCTACTTCATCATTGGTGCAGAAATATGCTGGAAGAGTAATTGTAGCAATATCAAGAGATTCTGAAAGATTTAATGGTGCTTGTGGATTCTCTGCAGGATCACCAATCATTAATTCAAATTTACCTTCTTTGGATAAAATAATTTTATCAATTCTTGGTAAATAATATGAAAAATCTAATATAATATCTTCATCAGATGCCAAAATTGGAGTATTTTGATTGTCAACATTAACAAAATTATTAGATAGAGATTCAAATGGAGATCTTGCTCCTTCAGAAACGTTATAAACAGAAACTCTAGGTCTTAGATCTAAAATGTTATAGTTTCTTATTCCATCAAAAGAAGGAATATCACAGTAGTCAAACTGAGAATATGAATCAACTGAGAAGAAACTTCCTTCATCTGCAGGATCAATTGAAGTTGATTCGAAAACAATTTTCAACTTCTTAAGAGGTTCTCTAGATCTTTCCTTTCTGATTATTCTACCATAATCATAGAAAGTGTTCTTTTGACCATTATTGAAAGTAAAATTGTCAGTAATGTCTTTACAATTTCCTCTATTCAATGCTGAAATTGTAGAGACTATATTAGATTCTTTAAACTCAACACCTTCCCCAGCATTAAAGGATGAAGAATTTAAACTAATGTAACTTACAGTATTATTATTAATTCTTTCGACCAAGATGGCAACACAATTACTATCTTGTCCGACTATTTCTTCACCTAAAATTAAGTTTGAAGTGGTAAAATCAGTTATATTTAATGTAATTGACTGTAGTTCTGGAGTATCACTAACACTAGATGTTTCAAATACACCCAAAAGTTTTGTTACATCTGGATATCTTAAACAAATATCTTCATCTTGAACTCTAGTTCCATAAGGATAATTGCCAAACTCTAGACCATCATTGAGAGTGGTTTGTCCTACACCAGAATAATTATATTTTGACTTATCTACTATAATAGAATTAACTCTATTTCTATTTTTTAGTTTTGTAGAAACATTGAGTTTCTTTATTGTATAAGTTAAAGTTGCTGTTCCGCTAGTGGCAGTTAATCCATTTATTCTCAAACTTTGAGATCCTAAAGTGAAGAGAAACTTATCTTCTCTTAGTGGTTCTACGCTTCCATCAGAGTAAAAAATAGAATATCTTTCTTCATCATATGGTAAGAATCTTTCATCTGCAGAAAGAACAATAGTCTCTGAAGTATTTGCTGAAATATTAATTGTTTTTTGTCTTCTTATAATCAATTCAGAATCTTCCAAATTTAAAGAAGAAATCTTATTCTTGGGAAAAACTGTAAATAAGGTATTATCAGTTGAATCTTGTAATCCAGATTTTAGAACTCTAAAATCAGAAACTGATAAGGTAGAAGAAGGAAGCGTGGATACGCAAACACCGGAAACAGCAGTAACTGATTCAATTTCCAACTTTTTCTCAAAAACTGAAGTAATTTTTGCATAAGTTGGTTCAATATCTCCTGGAGTTGAGTATGCAACAATATCATCTACTTTTGAAGCACCTCTAAAAACAAAATCAGCACTTGTTACAGTACTAATTCCACTAACTTCTGGAGAAATGGTTACAGATCCTGCAAATGATTTTACTTTTTGTACCAAGTCGGCACTAAAAGTTGCACCAGAACCAACTGGTGCTGCATAAATTGATTTAAAATCATTTACATCATACTCGGTAAATGATTGTATAATTCTATTATTCTGAATGCTATCAAAACTAAGTTTTTCACCTCTTAAGAATTTGCCATCAATATTATATGCAGTAACAATTCCAGAATTTGTAATTGACTCTCTCAAATATGCAGAAGCTCCACTGGAACTTCCTTTGATAAATGTTGGAACTTGTAATGTAATAGGATTGTTTAAATTTAATTCAATGTATGGTTGAACATCAAACAAAGTAATATCCCACTCATTTGAATTTGGGAATAATGTGTTATATGATCCAGATTCTAATGCAAAATCATACACTCTAGCAAGACCAATCTCCTTACCAGGTGCTATATTATCATCTACACCCAATCTTTCAGATCTTAGAGATACTGTATAATCTGTAGAAATTCCTAGAGATGGATTTCCATCAACTCTATTCAGAGTGAAGGTTGAACCGGTTGTATAAACAATACTTTGATTTTCTAAAGTTTTCGTAACTCTTGGTTTTAGAAAATCTATAAAAGTTGGATTGGGAAGTTCTACTTCAAATCCTCTAATATATGCCTTTCCTGGAGATACTTTATAAATTCCAAGAGATTCATCGGCAACATTATTTCCGTATGTATTTTGCCCTTCTTTAAATATACCTTTATTTCCTTTTAAATTATCTAACGATTCTCTAACATCAACTTTAAATGGTGTTACATAATAATCGCCAGATTCGTCATAAGTTCTTCTTGCAAACTCATTTGCAAGAAGATTATACTCAGCATCTCTTTGTACTTTATCTGGAGATCCATCTACGACTTTAAATAATTCAATATATCCTTCATCTTGAGACTCTGTAAATGAATATTTTGCCAAAGATGCTGTAATAGAAAGTCTATCAGCACCTGGAGCAGCAAAATTTGTAAATCCTTGTGAATTATCTACAAGAGATTCATCATCATCTGAAGTAACAATATCTTCTAATACTTTCAATCCAATACTATAATTTACATTATTTGCAACAGGATCTAGTATTAAAGTTTCTTGCTTAATGTTTACAAAATAACCTCTAATAAAATATACGCCATCAGCAATAGTGACTGAAGAACCAACAATAGAAGAATTTTCTGTAGTAACTCTTCCTACTCCTTGACCTGCCTGAATATTAGTAAATCCACCAGAAACTACAGGAACATCTCCTTCAGAAAGTAAAACTTCTCCAGCATTAAACTCTCTAGTGTTTTGAGTGGAATTTGAATCTCTGTATGAGACGTAGATTATAGTATTTGATGTTGGGGATTCATTTGCTGGCAAAATAAATTCAACTCTTGCCTTTACTTGAGAGTCTTGTCCAATTAAGTACTTTCCAATAAAATTATCTAAATATGAATCTACAGAAATTCCAAGATAACTTGATTCTACTTGAATCCCTTCATAATAATTATTGTATACAACATTACCACCAAGAACTGGAGATCCTTCTTTAAAAATATGGGATCCAAATTTTTCGATTTGATTTTGGAGAATTGACTGTAAAGTTGTTAATTCTCTAGATTGAATGGGGTATCCTGGTTTAAAAAGAACCTTATAAAAGTTCTTTTTATCATCAAAATCATCAAAATAAGGAGTTACATTCAAATTAGTTTCTTGTGGCATGACTGTTATTGATTAGAATTGTAAAACGACTTTGATATCCTCTTTTTGATTTGAAGATCTGCTAATTGAAGGTCTGTTGTCAACGTATATAATATCTCCTGTATATTTTTTCACTTCCGGATTAGCAAATCCACTTTCAAAATTTTGACCAAGGTACACAGTACCATTATTTATTACCGTAGATATACCGCTAAAATCATCATCAACTTCGATAATAATTGAGTTTGATTCAATATTATCTTCACTGGTAAATTGTATTTGGGTATATCCATTAGGAGCATTTGTTGATATTCCAGATGTTGTATACCCATATAAAGTTCTATCTTGCCAATATTTTATAACTCTGGTTTCATTATCATAAGAAACAACTCTTCCAACAGCAGTTCCAACACCAACAATATCTTGAGTAAATGTTGAGTTTGGTAAGATTGTTGCAGAATTAGGTCTCAATTTTAATGCATATACAGCACTTGCTTTTTGTTTATTTAAAACTGATGTTGAATCAAATGCTTCTGGATTTTGAACAATTCCAACTCTTGCAACTTTGTTGCCAACAATAAAGTCAGGATCTCCAATATCATTTTCAATTCTGGAATAAAGAAGAACATTTGTCGAACCAAGTTCTCTATAGATATCTGCTCCATGACCTCCTTTTGGCGGAATAATAACAGAAAACTCTGGAGGATCTGTTAAAAATAATCCAGAACTTGCTAGATCAACTGTTCCATAAGTATATCCACTTCCACCATTCGATACAAAAACGCTATCAACGGTTCTATCGCTACCGATAATAATTGTTACCGTAGCACCAGATCCATCACCTTTAATTGGAATATTTTGATAAAGTCCAGGAGCACCTAAATTTGTACCTCTATCCAATATAGTAACAATCTTTAATTGCCCACTTGAAGATGCATTTTGAATTACAGCAGAATAATCTGAGTTAGTTTTCCAATCTCTAGGAACTGGAATAAAATTAGTACTGTCAAATTTGACAATTTCGCTGGGTCTTATTGTATAGAGATATTTCCAAATATAACCATCTCCACTTGTACCAGCAGCTCTTGGTTCCAAATCTGTAAACGTTGGTTCATCTAATGATGGATTTCCGCTAGAAGATTCTGGAGTTGTTCCATTTTGAAGGCAAATATAAACTCTATAATCTTGAGTTATAACATAATAATCAGAAGCATATAAAGTGGTAGAATCAGTTTGATTTGCACGTTTGTCTATACTTATGTCATTACGATACATATCGTAAGTTCTTCCAGATTCCCAATTTATTCTTCTTATAACAGGAGAAACATCGCCTGGAGATATTTTTTTCAAGGAAAACATAGTGTCCCACACTTTATTTTCTTCATCAAAATTATCTCTTGGAAAGGGTGGCAACTCTTCCCAAGTAGATAAGTATTCTGTTGAATTTGACAAACCCAAAAATACATAATATGCATTATTTGGAGAATTGACCTTTTCAATAAATCCAAGTGCATTAGATATTCTAAGTTGGTCAGTTATAATTGCCGACATTTTCTAACATTTTTTTGATTATTTATAATCAATTTCATGAACCATAATCATAATTTGAAAATTTCAATGGATTAAATCTTTGAACTAATGGATGATTATGATGAGCAGTCGGATCAGTGCTAAAAGATTTAGGATCAATTCTCTTTGTCAAATTAGAAATTTTACCCCAACTAAATTCTCCAATGTCATTGATATATGAACTATTAAAGTCATCATTCAAATCAGAAACCGCACATATAACCCTTCTTACGAAGATATTACCATATTTGGGACTGAAAACTGTAATAGAAGCTGGATTGAAAATAACTTGATATATATTATTCAAATTTGTAGAAATTCCTATAAATTCTCCGTTAAGGTTATAAGTTGATATTGGAGAATTTGAAATAGTTGTATTACTTACAGAAAAGTAGTCTCCTTGATTCAACTGAGATACTGTAATTGCAGATCCAACAACGGTATCTCCTATAAATGCAGAGTCTCTAAGAATAGAATCTTCTGGAATATACAAATCAAATACCAGACCAGGCACAACAATAGAACCAACAGGAATAGCTCCAATTGTAGTAACTCCAACAATTACTCCATAGTCACCAGAGAAAGAAACCTCTGGTATTACTTCAGTCTTAACTGTAGGTGGATCAATTGAAATTTGTGGAGTTTCAATCTGAGAAACTTCAAACTGTATTGGTCTTGATAAAGGATAATTTCTAAACGTTGCACCAATTCCAGGATTATCAAATACATCAACTTCCAAAAGATCACCAACAGAGTATCTAAATCCTTTATTTGTAATATTAATATTAGTTCTATCAATCACAAAATTTTGAGTGATTGGATCAACTAATAGATTAATATCAACAGATGCGTTTTGACCGATACCAGTCTTAGTCTTAAGTCTGGCGGAAGTAAAAGTGCTGTTTGATGAATTTAAAGTTTCTGGGAAACCAAGACCTTCAACTTTGACAGTTAAAGATTTTATTGGTCCATAAGTATATCCTGTTCCAGAATTTGTTACTGTTATAGAATCTACTGATCCAGAAGAAATAGTTGCTGTTGCTGTCGCAAACTCTGTAGAATCTAAGGTTTGAATATCGGCACTAAATCCAGATTCAAACAGATTTATTTCTTCACCAACTTCAAATATATTCAAATTTGTTGGAATAACTTCAATAAAATTATCAGTTGTAATTCCAGCAAGAATTCCAGAAGCACCACTATCTCTACCAAGTAATAATTCTCCAATAATTGCTGTCGAAATTCCCGTTGTGGATATAGTACCAACTATATTGTCAATATTAGTTAATCCAATTCCAATTGGAGATGGATTTGTAAAATATGGATATTGAATAGAAACATTCGGAGCAGTTGTATAACCTACACCACCATCAAGAACTAAAATCGAAGATACCTCACCATTAGTAACTTGACATGTTCCAATTGCAGGTGATTTTTGTTCCTGATCAATTATTTTAATCAAATTTCTTTGTCTATCATCAATAGTTTCTGCTGCATTATCGAAGAATGGCTTCAATGTATCAACATAAAATTCACTTGAAGATGGAGTTATATTTGATATTATTTTCGCTGAAGGATATATACTTGCCTCATTATAAACTCTATCCTTTCCAATAAATTGACCATCAATAACAGAATCTTTAGTTTGTTTTGCCAGTAAAACAGGTCTTAGGAAATTAAAGTCTTCAACAATACCTTTATCAGAGTAAATCAAAGTATTTGCAAAATCAGATGCAACAATATCGGAAACAATTCTTTCATTCTCATTTAAATTTTTAACATCATTTGTAATAGTTAATGAATCTCCTACTTTAACTTTTTCCAAAACGTCAACATCAATTACATCAACATCACCATTTCCTCTATAGAAGATTATAGTAACAGTGTCTCCAAATTTTGGAGGTTCTGGGAAGAATATAATACTTCCACCATTAAATTTGTATCCTTCACCTGGAACTTGAAGAATATCATTAAATAGGACTATCAAAGTTGCTTGGATATCAATTGCAGATCCTTTTTTAGCTCTAATAGACTTAGTTTCTCCATTAATCTTGATTGGGAAAATCTGTCTATTATTATCGAATAAATCATCAAATTTATCAATAACTTGAAGATCTCCGATAGACCAAGAAGAAAACTTAGTATCATATACATCATCTATGAATATTTGGAATTCACTAAATGGATATTGTGTATTTGTAGGTATTCCAATCAATCCATCAGTTGGAATTGTTAATACCTCAAAAGGTCTATATCCATATCCATTATTTACAAATTTAAAGTCGATAACACTACCATCTTCACCAACCAATATATCTAATTTTGCACCAGTTCCAATTCCTATAGAAGGAGAATCCGAACTATAAACTAATGGAATATTAAAATAACCTATAGGAGAATCAAATTCAATATTTGGTGGAGAAAATCTTCTGATAGTTACTACATCATTGGAAGTAATTGTTGATAGTGGGCTGTCAAGTGTAATAAAAGTATTTCCAATTCCTGTAATTTTTACATTAAAATCAGAATTTACTGTAATATAATTATTAATATTATTAATATTTCTAATAGTATTAACATAAAGAACAGTTGACCCAGCAGAAACTGATTCAGATGCTCTTGTTTCGAATGTGTCATAGAAAGAAGTAAATGCAATTCCAGGATCAGCAAAATTTATTGAAGTTGAGATTGATCCCGAAATTACAGTTGTAAATCCGATATAATTTACATCATAATCACCACTACTTTCCGTTCTAATTCCAATATCAACTATCTCTGTAGACAATTCGGTTAGTTTTACCGAAACTCTGGATCCTGCAGGAATATCTTCATCTAAAGATTCAGATAGTGTAATTGTAGAAGCAATTGGATTATATGCAATAATTTCTACATCATTATATACCGTACCTATTCCAGTACTGCACAATGCTCTTGAAGAATATGGAAGTTTATCAAATAGACTTCTTTCATCAACAACTTCTAAAGTTGATGTTCCAGAAACTGCAGTAGAAGATGTAGAAACGAAAATTTCTTTACCGTCAACCAATCTATATCCACTTCCAGTAGAACCAATAGTTATGTTTGAAATTGATCCAGTATCATCAATAGTGACTGTTGCACCAGCAGTTTTTAATGGTTGATATCCAGAACCAAATGTAGAACCGGTGCTGACTATTATGCCACCAACGGGAAGGTTTGTTGAATTAATATCATCAAAATTTGAAACTTCATTCTCTTGCTTAAAGACTACTGTTGTTTCTCCTCCAAGTGTCTGACCCAGTGTGAATGCACCTTCTGGATTACTTTCTTCATCAAAAGGAGTTTGGAGTATATTCTTAACCAGAACAAACAGATTTGATGTTGAAATTCCAGATACTGGTAAACCTTTCTCCCTTAAAATAAACTCACTTGTAATTCCGGTAAATTCTTCAGAAAGACCATCCAATAAAATATTATCAGAGTACGTTGGATTTTGTCCATTAACTTCTCCAGATTTATTAAATATTCTTCCAGAGAAAGAAGAACCAGTAGCAATTCCAACAAAATCAACTTCATCTGGTTTTGGATTTTTAGGTGTTATTGGAAGTGGACCATATGGAGGATCATAGAAATGAATTGTATTATCAACAATATTATAATCTCCAACCAATTTTGTACAAGCAGCACCAACAGTATGCACTCCTGGTAATGATCCTAACCAGAATCTATTGACAAGTAATGTATTTGTTGCACCAAAACCAACAACTTTAACTCTAAGAATTTCATTATCTACTTGGAAAACATCCCCACCAATAAACACATTTGGATTTGTTACTTTAACTCTTACATCTTTCAGTCCTAAAGGTTCTGCCAAAGTTGTTTCGAATGAAGTTGAAACAATAGGTGCCTGAATCATATTATCAATAGTAATCAGGGATCTAGAATTTCCTCTCTTACCTGTTAATCTATGAGTTGTTCCTGTTCCATAACTTACCAAATCCAGATATTCCGGAACAGATCTTAATGCCTGAGATGCAGATGCAGCAACTCTTATATTAATATCGTTTTCTTTAATGATATAAAGAGTTGATGGGAGTATATTTGTTACACCTATTCCTGGAATATTAGTTACTGCAATTCCAATTGGATCATCTCCATTTGTGTCATATACAACTTCTTCTCCAGTGCTAAAATAATGATTTGGTATTTTGATAATATCATCAATCAAATTAACTGAAGTGAAACTGGAAGCATTAAAAACTCTTCTGAGAATACGATTATTTTTATAGAATAGTTCAAATGATCTTCTAATTGCATTCTGAGTTCCAATATAATCTGTAGTATATGAATTAATTTGAGACTCATTTAATGACAATATAAGTTCATCTGGAGTTTCTGGTGCTTCCGTAATTGTCTTAACTCCCTGATAATAATATCTAACGCTAATATTTCTATCTGGCAGTGGAGTAAAGAATAATCTGCATCTATTTCCTACAATTTCCGTTGAAATTGTTCCAAGTCCAACTAAAGAATCATCACTAATAACGGAACCAAATTGAGTTTCATATACATCCGTATCATTATTGACAGTTGTAACTTCTAGAGAATTGTATATTCCATTAGTCAGGTCTTCAACCGAGAGGTAATAATATGCGCCACCATATACTAAAGTATGCTGATGAACTTCAACTGCTGTGGGAGAAGAGCTTGATGGTATGTTTACAAATCCAGATTCCAATCTAGTATTACTTAATGCCAATAAACCTGATGTTGTTTTTGTAATATCTCCGACAGAAATATTCAAAACATTAACTTCTAGTGTTGATCCATATGCAACTGTAGGAGTTGCACTGACAATTAAATCTGTTCCTGAGATTTCTGCACTATAAGTTGCAAATCCTATTGGTGGATTTACTGCTTCTGTATACAACTTTCCATATTCGGTTATGTAAACATCTGTTCCATTATGAATAAGGTTTAGTTCTACAGATTCTCTAAATTGACCAGTTTGATCATTTAAAGTAACCAGAACCTTAGAAGATCTATTTGAAAAATCAACTGTCGATATTCCAATTGTAGAAGTTGATCCACTAGGAATAATTGTTGTCTGGTTGTCTATGTTTACAATATTACCCAATTCATACGATTGAGTTGTAGTTGATCCTAGACCAACAAACGTATCGAACAAACTATATGAAACTAACTCAATATCAAAATCATTAAATTCAAAATCAAAAGGATTGAAAGTAATTTCTCCAAAATTTCCATTAATCACAAATTCAAAATTACCAAGTTCCTCTACAGTATCCAATCTTCCATATTGAGTAATATATCCATCCAAATTATCATGAATTAGAGAAATTATTCCAAACTGCCTTTCGTTGAAGAATAATTTATCTTTAACATATGCAAAATATTTTCTATACCTGGTTTGGAAAATTGGGAATCTATCCGCAACAACAAACTTTTCTTCCCTTGGAATATTATTAAATTCGCCACTAAAATCATCTATCATCAAAACTCTATTTCCAATAGATTCTGCAAAATCTTGAATTGGAATCGTATTGAATACAATTTGGTCAGATGTAGTTCTTCCATCAAGCAGATATGCATTTTCTGAAACCATATCAAAATCCACATAAGAATTTAAATCAACTACAGAAATTAAATCGGAAACTGAGTTTAACTCTGAATATGAAATTGTGGTTTTATTTTCTTCTCCAGTAAAAGATTCAACCTCAAAAGTGGAAAATTTCTTAAATCCGGAAACATGATTAAGACTTGATACGGCATCTTCCCATTCAGAGAATTGTGTTTTGGATTTTAAGTCATATGAGAAATATTGATAATAAAAACTATCTTGAATTCTTTGACTATTATCATTTAGGAATCCTATATTAGTATCCCAACCTCTAGCAACTGTAGTTGAAGATTTTGTCTTATATTCAGATTCATAGAATTGTACTGTTCCAACAACTCCAGTTAAGTTTGAAGTCTTTCCTGTGATTTTATCACCGGTTACAAACTTATCATCAGATAGAACGCTAACAAATTCATTATCCCTATCCCAATACTCAACAATACCAGTAAATCCACTAGTACTAGTAACTTCTTCGCCAAGAATAAAATTATTTTTTTGAAGGGTTATTTCAAAGGTTGGGAAATAACTTTGAGGAACAACATAACCAAAAGAATTAACGGGTCTATAATCTCCAGGAATTTCATCACCTTCCAAATAGTCAGTCATATCAATTGAAAAACTTGCGCCACTGCCACCAATGGCTTTGTTTACATTTTCTACTGTAAATAAAGCATATCCATAATTTTGAGAATTAATTCCTTTAACATTTTCATTTACAGTAACTTCATTTGTAATAGGATCAACATTAATATCATTAACTCTGAAGTTTTCAAGTAAAACTTTATCTCCATCATCAAAAGGAAAATCTGCTTCACTACTAAATGAAGGATTAAGTATGAAAGTTAATACCTTCGTATCTATGTTATATGATACACTTCTAACGCTGATTCCGTTCGAATTATTAATCGGTACAATAATTGGAGTTTTATTAAAAAGACCAGAACTGTTTTGAATAATTTCAACCTTATAATCTTCTGGAATAAACTTCAATTCTGATTGGGAATCAAATTTGTTTGTCAATCCATCAAGAACTATTAAATCTGGTACAAGAGTATAATCTTTACCTATAGTTAGCACTTCAATATCTTTAAATATGCTTAATGGTTCCACATTAATTAATTGAGGCAAATTGCCAGTTGGTCTCAAACTATAATCTACACTATAATCAAATCCAATATTTTGAACATCTACTTTTTTAACAAATCCAATTTTTTTACTGGAAGGGAATAATAATGCTCCAGTTCCAGTTTTTGAAGTAACTGTTGTAATTCCTGGTAACACTCTATACTTTCTATCTCTAGATAGAACATCCACTTTAGAAATAGATCCAGTTGTTGAATATGAAGATGTATTATATGAAAGTGAAGAATCTGTTTTTGAGTATGTTGTTTTTTCTGGTCTAGTTGGTAAGAAATATTCAAAATAAGATGAACCCGTAGATTTAACTCTTTTTCTTCCAGCATATACACTATTCAAAACAAACAAAGTGCTGTCATTTTCAATATTATCATCATCAACTCTATATTCAGTTTTAGAATCTGGAAGGTTTAAATTTGTATTTACTAAAGACAACTTATAATAAAGTTTTTTGGGAGTATTTTCATTTATTTGCAGTCTCAATTTTGCAAAATTTTCAACTCCAATTTTACCAAATTTAGTTACGGTAAAAGAAGTGTCTTTTTCAGATTTTATAAATTTATTTACAAAATTTTCATCAGAATACAAGTCAAAATCAAAAGCAGGGAAGGAAGTTTCATTATTTACGAATGATAAAGATCTATCAGTCAAATCAAATATTACAATTTGATCCTTATACAAATCTATTGATGGATTTACCTGAGAAATTTCTCCAAATGAAGTAATTGTAATATCAATTACAACAGGATTTTTTAAAATAGAATCCTGATAACTTTCAGAAAGACTAAAACTATTATCATCTTTAACAACAATATAGAAAATTTTGTTATTTTCTATTGAAGAAGTTCCGTCATTTGTGGTGTGTATAACTTTTTCACCAGTAAAGTACCCATGGTTTGAAATTAAAATTGTATTATTTTCTGGATTTGTCTGAACAAATTCCTTAGGATCAAATACAAGTCTTCTATTTTCATCATTATATTTTACAACAAAAGTTTTTTCTAAATTGTCTTTTACTTTAATGTCAACTATTTCATTGTAGAATAGAGATGGTTCTTGTGTAGTTATTACTCTTGCAACATTTTTAGTGATCTTACCAACTAAAGTATTCGAATTAACTGTTCTAATGCTGTGATATGCTCTAGATCCAACACTAGTATAATACAATAAAGTTGCATTAGATACTGGATTCAAATATTCACCAGTTGTAGTTAATCCCACAATATCGGTAGAAATTCCAATATGATTTTGATCAAACACATATGCATACAGATCACTTGGATCAGTCAAAGGAAAATCATTTATTTTATCTTCTGATACTAAAATTTGAGATCCTGTGTTATTATTATATGCAATTTTATCACCAGTTTTAAGTCCATGATTTGGTAAATATATTTGTCTCGTATCAATATTTCTAACAATCCATTTTTGGACGTAGGATGTTACTCCAGAACCAACAATAGAATTTATTTGAGTTGCAGATAAATTACTTACATTGTAGTCTATTGTTATAGAACTAAATCCAACATTAAGAACTTTAACTTCTTCAATACTATCAAATTCATTGTTAGATGATCCTGTCAAATTTACAAAATCACCAATTTTGAAGTTTGATGAATTTACAGAATTATTAAACACTAAACTAACTTTAGTTTCTGGATCCCCCGATACTAAAGCATCGGTAGAAATTCCAACTTGATAATTTAATGGATCAATTTCAAGTAAAATATTTGATACCTTTCCTGTACCAATACCAACAGAAGTTGAAGGATCAAAATATATCTCTTTGTTTATTGGATAATTTTTATCCCCAAAAAATACTGGAGATGAAACATCATCGACTGCAGAAACTTCAAAAAATCTTGGTTTTTCAACTAAAATTGATCCAGCTGGATGAGAAGCAATTCCAGCAAGAGTTCTTAAAACTCTTATTTGTGAATTTTCTGGTATAACATTTAATACTTTAAATTCCTCATCACCAATTTGGTAAATGTCATTTGATCTTATAGCAGATTGCTTTAAATTACCATTTACCGAGATTAGTTTTGGTATGAAATTATCTGAGGATGTTCCTGTATCAATTTGTTCATTTAATATTAATTCATTTGTAAATACAGTAATCGTCGAATTGACATCTTTTTTTCTATTTGTAAGCAATTCATTTAATCCAATTATTGATATAAGATCTCCATCATCTAGATTATGTGGATCGGATGATACTCCAATAACAGAATTTGAGAAATTAGAAGATCCAAATTCAACATTTGGTATTGTTGAAGATATTAAAGATATTGTCTCAACTGTTTTTCCAGAAATTTCAGATACCTCGGCAAAAGATTTATTTCCAAATTCGTCTTCAGCAAATTCAATTTTATCACCTACGGAATAATTTTCTCCTCCGGATATTATATCGACGTTATCAATTATACCTCTTTCAGTTCTAGATACTTCATTCAATTGATCTTCATAATCAATAGGGTTGAATATAAAATCATAATTTGCAGTATTACTCAAAAGTTTATAATTATTTGTATTTCTAATCAATTCCAAATCTTCAAAAGATACTGAATTTTGACCAATAGTATTATCAAAATTAAACTCAATAGGAGTAGATTTATATTGATTTCCGATAAAATATGGGAAAATAGGTCTTAAGTATTTTTGACTGAATTGAGTATCAAATTCTCCCAATGTTGAAAAATATGCATAAACTCCTTTGGGATATTCTGGAGTTACACAAAATCTTCCATTATATTCATCAAGATCACCACCACCAAAGTATGAATAATCTTCAACAAAGAATCCTAATGGGAAATTATCAGTACTTGGTCTGTTTGGAATTAAAGAGATGGAATAACCAGACTGCAGTTTTTTGATTAATCCTCCCCCAGCTGGATTGGTAAATCCAAATGGACCATAAATTGGATTACCATCGTATGCCCAACCTATAATTGGAGAGTGTGTAGTTGATTCGGATGACTCATTTCCATTAAAATCTATTTCCAAATCTTTTTTATAAAAAATTTGATCACCTTCCACTCTAGAAACTAAGAGATTTTCTCTCAATTTTCTTGGTGAATATGAATGTGTTAATTGAGTAACTCTTTCACCATCTTCGTTTTTAGTATCATAAAGAATAATATCATTTGATGTAATATCGTTTTTAAAGATTGCTCTTTCTACACCATTCACATTCCATCTTTGTATAGAAATATCAAATTCTGCTCCAGATCCAGAAGATACAACTCTAAGAGAAGTTCCATTGGGATCATAGTTTATTCCTTCTGATGTGACTATTATATCAATAATCCTTCCATTAGAAATTATTGGTATCAACTTAGCACCAGATCCAATGCCATCAATTTCAATGGTAGGAGTGGAATTATAATTAGATCCACCATTAACAATCAAAACCCTTTTAATTTGCCCATTTGTGATAATTGGTTTTAACTCACATCCAGAACCATTCTTCACTTCAATTAATGGTTGTCTATTATAATTTAATATATTTTCCGATCCATATTCAGATCCAGAATTTTCAATCGATGTTGAAAAAAGTTCACCAGCAAATGATGGTATAATTTTGGCACCAATATCATCCAAAGGTAAAGATCTATTTTTAAAATCACCAACTACTTCAACTTTAATTGGTTGATAATTTAGATTATAAGGACCTACACCAAAATTAGTAAAATTGACAAATATATTTCTATTTAAATTAAATTCCTTTGGATTTAAAGGATTTGTATTAATTCCACATAGTCTAAACTCGTTACTATCAATAACGCTGACATAATATTCCGTATTTGTAGTTAATCCAGATATGGAAGTTCCTTCAGAGTTATATACAATTATTTCACCAGTTTTATATCCATGGTCATCAATTTTTATAGAATTTCTATAAAGATCTACATTTGAGTTTTTAAATATAAGTTTTTTGTTTGTATAATTTTTTCCAGATCTTAATACTCTAATAGATCCAATCTTTGATTTTTTATTAACACTCTTCAAATAATGTTTTCCTGCGGCAAGGGAGGTTAAATCTATTGGATTTGTTTTATTGATAGAATCTGAGAATGTTCCATAAATTTTTAAAACAAAATCAGAATCGGGAGAGATAAAATAATCAACATCTCTCTGCAACCCTTCAATTGGAACATCTGTATAATCATATCTGACTCTTTCACCCTCATAAAACTTGTGCTTCAAGTTAAATGTGATAGTATTATCTGTTAAGTTTACTTGAGTACTTTCAGCAATAAATTCCACAAAATGCTCAAATACAGTCATATTTGGTACTGCTATAGCATTTGCACCATTTCCACCGGATATTCTTATTTCTGGAACACCATCATAATCAAATCCACCATCTAAAACTTCTATTTTATCCAGAGATCCTCTGACATGAGAAATTACCGATGCACCAGAACCTGATGAATCTGTAATATTGAGAATTGGTGGATTTATAACATCATACCCACTACCAAAAGATTTTGGTTCAACTTTCTCAATAGACCCATAATATATAAAATCATTTGACTTATAATTTTGAATTTCCACTCCATTTGCAAGAATACCAATATTTCCAGAAGGAGTTAAACTTCTTTCATTTGGTTCTAATGGTTTTGTAATTTTTTTAAAAATATTTTTTGGAGATATTGATCTATTGAAACTAGATTGCTCACCATCAGTAGTATTCTGGAAGAAAATTAATTCATTTGTAGATCTAAAAAGTTTATTTTCAGACCCTAGCAATCTAGATGTTGTATCAGATAATGCAACATCGACAAATATGTTGCTATCAATATTACTTCTACTGCTAGAAAGTTTTATTTGAGTTGAATTATTAAATGACCCAAGAACTTTTACATAATAAACACCTTGAGCAATATTTAAAGAATTTCCACTAGGTCCAGATTGATAATAAAGAGCATCTCCAGTAACAAATGAATTTTTTCCAATATTTAAAATTTTATCAAGTTTTTGAGAATTATTGACATTAACTTCTTCAGTAATAAAAAAGTCTTCACCAAGAATTATAGTTTCATCACTTAATGTAGTAGATTCTTTTCCATATTTTGGCAATGATTGGGAAGAAACGTATACCGAATCATCTTTTCCTTTGTATACATTTTGAACATCAGTAACATAGATATCATTAGATTCTGGAAAAGTTTGAGAATTATAAGTAAACTTAAATTTTCCAACTTTTCTTTCAATTTTATATTGTAATAAAGGATCAAAATTGAAAGGTAATGAAATATTTAAAGTAAAGATGTCTTGTACGGATTCAACAACCGCATCATAAATCTTCAAAGGTCCAGAGATTGATGTTAGTACTGCTTCATCTCCAGCATAGAATACATGATCATCATATAAAGAGAGTGTATATATGTTATTTTCCTGATTGCTAATTGAAAGGGACTTAATATTATAAGAAGGTGATATATTAAACTTCCAATCATTGTACTTTGATTCTTTGAGATCTTTTCCTAAAGTTCTCAAATTGATTCTATTTCCACTAACAATATACCTAGAATTTGGATCAACTACTGCTTCCGATAAAACTCCAGTAATTCTAAACTTGATAGGATTTTCATCACTACCAACAGTCAGTCCACCTTCACAAACATAATCTAGGTAAATATTTGTTTTCTTTGAAATACTTCTTGTTACTAGACAACCTAAAAATTGATTTAAATTTTTTCTTTCATATGTAATTGTCTGAGTTGTATTGTCATCATAGTATACTATGACACTTCCATTCTTTTCTGGAAATCCATATGTACTATCTACGGTTATTTGAGTTGCTCCAGGAACAACATCCTCAACAATTATTGTTTTTGGACCAATTACAAATTCTCCATAGACTGATCCCCTCAAATTAATATCTTTATTAAAATCAAAATCAAGACCTAGGACATAATAAGTCTGATCTTCTCTATTAATTGTTTCAACTTTATTGACGGTTCCATAGGCAGAAGAGATAAATTCTTTTTCATCTACAGTTAAAGTGTTTTGAAATATTGTAGTATTAACAAGATCGTTTGGATCACCATCAATTGCTTCAATAACTAATTGCTGATTTTTTCTATATTGAGCATCAGAAGGTCTAATCAGATAATCCCTTGGTTTAATTACCTGAACATCATCACCAAACAATGCTTTAAATAAGATTTTGTATGAAGCATCTGTTCCCTTTGCAGTATAAAAATCCTTTAACTGCTTTATCAGTATATTTTTATTAATCTTTAAGGAAGAACCACCAAAAAAGGTTCTATCTTCAAAACCAGGAGCAAACTGAGTTTTTATTTTTTTAAAAAATTCATTAATGAATAAAATATTCAAATTCTTAATAGTAGAAGAACTTGAATGCTTTGCTGCATTTGTTGATTCAAATTCTAATCCATTTTCATAAGAAGTGATGCCACTAAAACCTCTAATACAATCATCAAAGGATGAAAAAGTTTTTGACTTGTAAAGAATAATTTCATCATCAATTTGAATTAATCCATATCTATCAGGAAATCCCGATGTATTGTTAACAAAAATACTAGTGTCGGAAAAAGAAACATCACTTGTTAAAGTTGTAGTTTCAATTAAATTGGTAAGGTTGTCAAGTTTAACATACTGATCAATATTTTGAAGTATGTCTAAAACTCCGCCCTGATATTCAAGTCCAGAATAATATTCTGTAAATAGACTTTCAACTAGAGGATAATTTTCCCGAACAAAATTGGGAAGTTGGTTTTTTACAACATTACTAACTTTAATCCTTGATTTTTGCATTTCTATTATTCTCTAATTAATTTTCCATTCGTATAACTTGAGGTTGTAATATAGTTACTTCCAGAAATATCATTTCCAGAAGAAATGTTATCAGGAACAGCGGTGACTGTTAATTTATTAGTATCAAGTTGTAAATATAAATCTTGTAAACCAATGACATCATTAGATTTTGGAGTCACTGAAATTTCAACAATGGATTCTCCACTATCTATAACAGTTGAAACTATGTTAATTGGATTTAAAAGTATCTCACCTTTCTTATAATTTACAGTTCCTATAGATTGTCTAACCTGTATCGGATCTTCAGATTCTGTTGATAATTTAAACAAAAATAGATTTCCAGTTTTCTGATCTGGATTTGGTTTATCTGCAATATAAACTGTGCCATTAATTCCAGAAACAGAAAAACCAGAGGTTTTTATGTTGTATCCATTTAAACTATTGATATGAATTTCATTACCAAAACAAATTTCATATTCTGCAAATTGATTAATTGATGCTCTAAAATCCCTTCTTAAAGAAACTTTTGTAATATTTGAAGTGATTGATTTATCACTCTCATCAATTAGATTTAAAACTTTACTATATTTAAATCTGACATCGCTTTGATCAGACTCAAGAGATTTTGAATATCTTTCTAAATTAGAAATTACTTTATTTTTTGGAGTTTGTCCATTATTAGTTAAATTCTCATTATAATAAATTGTACTATCAAGTTCAATATATAAGTATTTTAAATCAATAACATCAACTACAATTCCAGCAACAGTATATTTTCTAAGAAGATTCTTCAAGTTTTGAGCTGCACTTGAAGATAAAAATGTTCCACTTTGTGGTTTGACTGCAACAAAGACTTTTCCATATCTTGGTGGATTTAGATCTTCTCCCCCAAAAACATTTACAGATTCCAATTCTGGGAAAATTCTTGGAATAATTGCCTTAAAGTCATTTGCTGTTACTGCTCTATTTTGTGAAGAATAGTATTTTGGTGCATAATTTCTAATTGATTGAACAGATTCAATCTCATTACCACCATAAGATGCAGTATTTGTTTCAATTGTAGAGACTCCCCTAGTAACTATACCAGTGTTAGAGTCTAATCTACCAGCAAAGGTAAACTGAGATAGATTGTTTCCAAGTGTTCCATTGGAAACAACATATGATGCTTTAATTAAATTGCTATTTTCTAATTTATTTCCAAAAATTCCATCACCAAAGATCAATTCATATTTTTGATCTGCAATTTCTTGAATGAAAAATATTTTTGAATCTGATTCAACATCAATAATATCTTGTGCTAACTTATATCGAGTTGAAATCGTACTTAAAGAACTGGAAAATACAGATATTGATAAAGTGCTTATGTCAACATTTGCATTGTCAATAATATATCTTTGAGGTGGATTAGGTATTAATGAGTTTACAAAAAACTCACTTGTTAATAAAGATCCCTCATAAATTTCAATATTATCGAAGAATGCAATTCCATTTACAACAGGAACTGTGATATCTTCTTTTGTGACAAAGGTATAACTTTCTCCACTAAAATCAGATTCTGTAGTACATACAATTCCCTTTGAAAGAGTTATGATTCTTGGAATAGAAGGGAAATCTGAAACATCAACGAAGAAGGATATATTTGCTCTTGCTGCAGTTCTTGATCTTGGAACGTATCCAATGTTTCTTGCCAGTGAAACTACATTTTCTCTAAGAGTTGCACTATCAATAAAAACTTCACCGCTAACCATGTTAGCATTGTATGAAGAGATGTATGTATTGTAAGCAAGAATATCTATCAAGACCGACAAATTCGATCCTTCAAAATCATAATCCGTAAAATCTGAACTTGATCGAAGGTAATCTTTAATGGATGACCTTATTTGATCAAAGTCTAAGTCTGTAAAATTTATTATTGCCATTTATCGAGTTGGCTGTAATACAAAAACTAACTGTTGCGGTGGAACATCTATACCTATAATATTATATCTAATGGTAACATTAAATTCATTGTTATCAAAATTAGGTTCAACCAAAACTTTCGTTAAAGAAACTCTTGGTTCATAAGATCTAATAGTACTTTCAATTTGAGATTTAATAGTACTTGCAGAAATTGCATCGATATTTTCAAACAGCGACTGACTAATGTCAGATCCAACTTCTGGATTGAAAAATCTTTCACCTGGTAGGGTTAATACCAGATTACGAACTGACCTAGCAATCGCTGTTTCATTCTTAAGAGCCAAAACATCAAAAGTCAATGGGCTGACCTGAAGAGATAAACTAATATCCTTGAATGATTTACTAACTCTCTCTAAAGGCATTTATATAAAGATATAGTCTCAAGTTATTTATTAAGGATTTTGACCGTAAAATGGTTCAGTTCCATAAGACCAATCATCATAATCATTGTCATTGCGAATTTTCTCATGAATTTCATTCTGATGAACAAAATCGTGCTTTTTCGGAGTAAAATCGTCGTTATTAATCTCTCTGAGCATCTGTTTTTTTGAGTCTCCAGGAGTTTTGCTCCAATAATCAGTGATTAGACTCGTTGTTCCCCAAACTTCTTTCATATAACTTACGTCCCTATCTGGATTTGGTTGAATTGCCATCTGTTTGTTCCTTTTTTGAGGGTAAAACAGAACTTTTTAAGGGGTTTCTATCCCTTTTGAGGTATTTTATGGCCCTTACCCAAAATTTCCTCAAGCATTTCTTTGTCCCAATGTTCGTAATATTCAGTTTTTGATAGATTTTCCCTTGATTTTTCTAATTTTTCTCTCGATTGGCATAAAATTAGATTATATTTACCATTATTTGTTTGAATACCTTGTATAAAGGTTTTATAACGACCACAATCCTCTAAGAATATGTAGTCTTTGTAGATGTTATTATAGATTTCACACCACAATTGGATTGCAGAGGCATCTAGATAGTCCTCAACAACAAAAATGACGACATCATACCCCTTTAAAGGCATAATATCGTCAATATCTGACAGTATAATCTTATAAGAAGCAGTTGAAGAGAAGGGGCAAATCGCAAAATTACCCAATTCGGGTCTTAATTTTGATATTTTGAGGATCCAATTCTGGATATGTTCTTCAATTTCCTTCATTTTGGATTTCCCCTTCTATTTTTGCCTCATATGAGAGACTTTGGATGACCGGATATAAGAATCAACCCTGCCCTCTATAACGCTTACGTGCTTTATTACGAGACGTTGCGGCATACTTGGTGTGTTTACCAGCACCCTGCCGAGTTTTCTTGGGTTTCGATTCAATAAGAGTTCCACCACTAAAAGAAGGTCGCTTAGCCATTTACAATTTCCTCTAATTTAAGTTCATTCGGATTAATTTCACTACCCTCATAAAATTCATATGAGAGTTCTGAAAGGACTTCCGCACATTCTTCATACGAAAGCCCTGTATACATTATTTCTCCCTGATAGAGAATATTAAACATTATCAGATAACACGAGTCTTTTCGTGCCCAACGCGAATGCGAGGATCACACCAAATCTCATATCCCTGATCTTTTGCATCAAGACAGAAGGAAACATCCTCTCCACACATATCTTGTACTGCACCAGATTCAAAAACTTGCATCTTCGGAGCAAACCAAGGATATTCAAGATTCTCAAAGACTCCCTTCTGAATCAATACCCAACCAAATCCTGTGTAATCAACAGTAAATGGTTTCTTACGCTTACTGATACTCTCAACGGTTTCATGATTCATCACACCACCATTGTTACGGAAATCATCTTCCTCCAACCAATGAGCAACAGAAGTTGTGCGCCCATCCTCTGTAGCATACCATCCAGCAACAATACCACGTTGCTTCGATTCATCAACAACTCCCTCTTCATCAATTGCTTCAGCAGGGAATGCCAAATCACAAAGTTGCCAAAACTTCTCAGTGTTGAAAACAATATCACTATCAATCCATAGTTGATAATCATATTGCAATTTACCATCCCAAGGAATCTGCTTGGGACCCCTCAGAACATTCGCACCAAGACACTTACAACGTGCGAAGTTTACCATTGATGAATAATCTTGAGAAATTTGAATTCCACATCCATTTTGTACAAGATCAAAACAGAGTTGAACAAATGCCTTCAAGAATGTATATGAACATCCACGTCCTGGTAGACAGAATACAATGCTCTTACCTCGCATTCTTGCCTTGATTGCATCAATATCCCAATCCCCAGATGCCTGAACACTGGGAGGTTTTGCTTTAACTGTAAATCCTTTTGCCATGAGTAATAAAATCCTTCAGATCAATTTTATCGTGTTATTTATCTTTTGTAAACCCCTTCAAAATGAAGACTCAGATACTGATTTTTTATTTACGATTAATTCTTCGTAATTTAAATCCTCTCTCTGATACTCGCTTGAAGTCAAATCTACAAGAGTGAGTAGAGTGTTCCAAGTCTTATAAAACTCCTCTTCCTTGAGTGAGTGATACAAACACTTCTCCTTTGCGTATATGTGATATACCTTTTCTAACATATTGAATTCTTATTGTTTCAATGCATTATATATCATCACCACAACTGCCCCAAATAAGACCATCAGCGGAAATCGAAATACATTGAATATTTTCTCAGGGTATCTTATGATCCACCCCGCAAAAATAACTTTCCAAAAACTCCAATACGGTTTACGTTTACTCATCTCTACATACCAAAAAATTTTTCCGGGATTTTTTTATTTTATTTGATACCCTTCGAGGTCTTTTGAAAAAAGTCTTAGAGTGATATAGATCTCTTAGGGGCATACTTTTATAGCTTAGGGGTACCTTAAGAAAATAATATACGAGGGCCGCCTTATACTTAAGGGGCAAACTTTTTTCTAACTGTCTATCACGAATGCTCCGAACGAATAAGGTATATCCCCATTCGTTCGTGCATCGCTAAGTGTCAACGAAGGGCAGACTTGAGTGCAATCTCTTCAGGGCGGAGTTGCCCTGCTTTGAGTCTACCATTGCCGCCCGTAGAGTTACTCCAACGGGTGCCAGCACCGCCTACACGACTCATCACCAATTCACTGCTGCGGGGTTTACGTTGCGGCAAACGAGTAACCTTCACTTTCCCTTGAATCTCAGCGATGAGAAGGTCAGTGGAGGATGCAGCAGCAAGTGTCGAAATGTTGGTCATCAGTGAGTGTCGATTAGGAATGAATGAGAGTGTAAAGAAACCCGATCAATCTAGGCATCCCTTATCGTCTAGAATGCCCCAACAAATGTCCACTCCGTTGACAGCAGGATAGATTCCAAAGTAACAGCGCCCCACAGAAATGGCGAAGAATTCGTCACCTGTGCGTGCGGTGCGATCTAGCGCAACGTAGAAAATGTTGCTGAGAGAGATAGGAGTTGAAATCATCTTAAGTGTCAACGAATGGGAGATGTATGGGAAAGAGTTAACCTTGCTTCCCAACGTAGTCTGTATGCAACCCTGCAAGTTCAGCAGTAGGGTAACCGTCGATTTCCCAACCACGGGTATGAGAATTCGCTTGAGATTTGCCCTTTGAAACATTAGTCCCCACCCAGATAGTTTGGCGGGTTTTGATGTCAGTTGCTTGCGACCAGAGTGCCATAAGAATTCAGGTAAAAGTTACGGAGAAATCAGAATGCAATCTGCTCAAGAGTAGGAGTCGAAATTGCCGCATAATGTGCAGCACAATCGTTAATGTTCTCTTCTACGATTGCGTCAACCAAAGTGTCAAGGATTTCAAGGATTTGAGTTCCGTTAGCACCTTGGCGAAGCATACCGATAGAGGTCGAACGATCGAACATTTAAGAAGGAAAGAAACAACGTTTTGGGGATTTGCCCTGCTGAGAGAATCGAACTCTCACACCGTTAAGTGTCACCAGAGCAGAGAAGAAAGGCAGAGTTGATGTAGGGAACTCTGCAACCCTTAGTGATCAGTGATCAGAGAAGATGTGCACGGGGCAATAGGTATCACCGTCATTGCAGGCAGTGAAATCATAACGAAGATTGGTGTCCCAGGTTGCTTGCCAATCGACAACAACATAGGAAGGAACGTCACCGTGGATTTCGGTTGTGAACTCTTCAGCAAAATCTGCCTCGGATTGGTAATGTCCATGGTAGCGATCGTCGCAGTCCTGAATGTAGGAGATGCAACCCATTTCTTCGATCAGAGCATCAACTGCCTCATAACCGATTGCCTCACCACAGCGCACATATTCCTCATAATAAGTCACGAAATCGGACTCATTTTGCTCATCGATGAACTCTAGCATTGCTGCCAGGTCATAGTTCTCATCCAGCAATTCATCGATCTTGCTTACAGTGTTAGCAGCAAGCATTTCACGATAGTTTGCAGTCAGAGTCACGGTCATTCGAGTCAGTTAAGAGGTGAGCAGTGAAGCGGGGTTCGTTTCCCTCCCCCCGTTGAAACCAATATAAGGTATCAGGGGGGGCAGGTCAAGGGGTTTCAGGGCATTTGGGTCCAGTTCGGGAATTGGCACACGGGCGGCTGACTTAAGTATAAAGAATCGCCCGGAGATGCCTCTAGAAGGCGCTACAATGCCCCTGAAACATTCTCAGGGTATCTTCACACGAATTCCATCAGAATGTAGTCTGTGGGCAACTCATACTCTTCTGCCATCTTGTTAACTTGAGTCCAGAATTCTTCGGACTCTTCATGATGCTTAATGAACAGGTCTAGAGTAGAGTCACTCATCCACGATTTCTGATTCAGACTTGACATAGGGTCTCCTTTTGATGTATACTGTGCCTTGTCACCAATGATGGATATCAGTGACTTAAAGTTGGTCAGTTCTAAATATTCCAAAACGGTAAAGTTATGAACCTCAGAGAATTCTTAGATGCTGCAGATGCTAAAGCGAAGCAGACAGAAACGATGGACAAGTTCAAGGCAAAACGCAATGCTGAGAAAGAAAGAATTCAGAAGGAAATTGACTTTAACCGTGAAAGACGTTTAGGTGACCACGATCGAATGAAAGCGAAGCGGGTGGTATAAATATTGATGCTTATGTGTGGTAACTTAAGCACAGGATTGGAGGCAGAAATGCCTCCTTTCTTGTATAAATAATGATACCACACATAAAGCAGAATGTATAAAGTAAGCGTTCAATCGTTGAACGAATGTTTCAACGTAGATGGGGATGATTTCCTCTTGATGGATGACACTGATATTGAAGTCATCAGTGCCGCTGAATGTCACCCTAGAAAGGGGAAAAAGCATAGCGAAGAAAGCAAAGAGAAAATGAGGCAAAAGGCGCTAGGCAGAAAATATTCTCAAGAGGTGAAAGACAAACTGAGTGATCTAAGAAAAGGAAAGTCGATTCACTCTGAAGAACATAAGCAACGCCAAAGGGAAAGGATGCTAGGGAATAGCATTAACGCAGGAAGAAAGGTAGATCCTGAGGTAGTTAAAAGAAGACAAGAGTCATTCAGAAAAACTATGGAACTCAGGAAACTTAAGAAGGAACAGAGAACTTAGAGTTGTTGAAGTTTGCATAAGAAAAGCACTCTCTGTTTACCAACTTAATTGACCCCAAGGCATTAGAGAAGACATAACCTTCGGCATCAATTCGATCATAACCAATGTAAGCAGCAGGACCCAAGTTACGGCAGAGGAATAAAGCATCTTCTTTGATGGACTTAACGAGTTTCCAGAATTCAATCAGAAGGTGATCACAATCGAAGTCTTTTGCATCGATTTCCTGACCCTCACGAATGCACTTGTTGAGTTGCCTTGTGATCTTGATTGCTTCCTTAGGAGTTGCAAAGTTCACAAGTTGTGCCATTTGCTTAGCGAAACCGATCACTTCCTTAAGGTCATGAAACTGGTTGGAATCGCTGTGCTGAATGTAGCACTCTGGTTTCAGAAAGTAACACGTTTCAGTGGAAGAAAGGTTATCAACCAAAGGGTAACATACAGCGTCACGAAGGTCATTTTCTGCGAAGTATTCAGTATGGGGAGCAATAATGATTTGCTGGTCGATTACCTCACCAAACTTGTAAGTGATCGTGTTGGGAGTAAACTCATCGCTATCACCAAACCCAATAAAATCACCTTGGATGATAGAATCGGTGTGAGGAAGACAATCAAAGCAGCAATGCAGAATAACCGCAACCTCACCCGAATAGAACTGGTCAATTTCTTCATGAGAGTGTGCAATTCGGATTTTAACCTTGTTAAAAACTGCCTTAGTTCCTACGAAACGAAGACCATTGGCGGGGTTAATCCCCCAAACGATTGCAGGTGCTCCGTCAAGTTTGACGGAGAGGTGACCCTCATTGAGAAGACAATCAAGTGCTTTAAGGTCACCCGAGAGAACCGTATCTTCAGGGTGTTCGAGGTGGAGATTTTGCATTTGAATGTCAGTGAGGTTCCCTTTGTTCGTTACTTCGTAACAATAGTCGATCACGGTGCCCTTTGGGGGGAATGGTGGGCACTCCCCCGATTGGCACAGGGGGTCGGCCGACCTGAGTATAAATTAACGCCCCAAATCAACGGGAATAGTTAACCAAATAGCACGGTCAGTTCCCACGGTAAATTGATTGTCCCAGATGAAATGCATTGCTTCCTGATTAGTCATGTTACAGAAATCCATCAGGTGATCAATAGCTTCGCGGACAGTTACGAAACGAAAAGTGTTGCTCATGATGTTTGAGTGAGTGTTAATTAGTGAGCGAATCAGTTGAAGACAAGTTGAGAGATACCCTCTACAACATCACCGTATTCGATAATAGTATCTCCCAGGTAATCCTCAACCCAAACATAACTGCCAGACTCAACATGCATGTCATAAGCAACATCGTTTGCGTGCTCTTGAGAGTAGCAAACCTCACGCTCATCGAGTTTGGGGCAGCGAACAATGTAGGTCAAAAATTAACTCCGTTGTCTCAACTCATATACAATACACGATCTGGCGCACCGTGCGTCTTTTGTGTGCCATCTTGCCGACTGGCACACGGGCGGCTGACCTGAGTATAAAGAACTTCAGAGAACTTCAGGGCAAGTAAACTCAATCTCACGAATCAATTGCTCGTCGCTGATGTCCTCAAGATCAGATTCGACCATCGTGTACAACATCTCTTGCATCTCTTTCAGACTCATTTTAGCAATCATTGCATTGATGTAGGTGTCAACGAGGGCATCGCGGTTGGTGTTAGTCATTGGTGAATTTCTCAGGAACGAATGTAAAATGGAAGTGATTAGGAAGGAATCAACCTTCTAGAATTTCTGGGTAGTATTCTTTCACCTCTTCGAGCAATTCTTCATCGGAATACTTATCATAACTCTCACTCATGTTATCATAAAGAATCGCCATCATTGTTTTGATGTCCATGTCATCCAAGATCTGGTTAATCATGGTGTCTTGAAGTTCGGAACGGTTCATTGTCATTTCAGAATGATACGATAGTCAATGGATTTGATGCACCAACCAGAGGCACATGTGATCTCTTCTACTAGATCATCTTCATCATCTGCCTCCCAGAAAGAACCAAGAACTTCATCATAAACTTCTTTCTGATCTTCTTCTGGAAGTTCATAACTTCCATGAGTTTCTAAACAACCAGTGAAGTCAAATTGAATGTCGGTGATTTGAAATTGCATCAGTTTTCGTTAAGGAAATCGTGAATTGCTTGGTCGTATTCTTCTTTAGTTTCGAAGACACGACCGTGCACAACTTTGTAAGGTTCAATTACATCGGGAATGTCAAAGATTTCACCAGGCATGTCTTGAATCTCTTGCCAAAGTTCATCAAACATTGTAGAATAAGAAAAGGGGTTTGAGTTAATTAACGAAGGGGATTTACCCCTTCATTTCAGTCAGCATCTCATCAAGTTCTTGAGTGTTGATGCGTCCATCCATCCAACGTACACCATCAGGAGTCATTTGACCCCACATAAGTTCAAGGCGGGGAATACACGAATCATAGGAAGTTTCACCCAGACACTTACGATAGGTTTCGTAATCGTTCTGAATCCAGAGTGAAACATTCCAAGTTTCGTAGTTTGCCCAACCGTTGTAGCAGGCACGTTCCTGCCAGCATCCAGGTTGCAGTTGGTGAGGATACTCAAAACCAGGAAGGGTCATGTCGTTTCGTTTGTCCGTTACTTTGTAACAATAGTCGGTCGAGGTGCCCTTAGGGGGGAATGGTGTGCGGTTCGGCAACTGGCACAGGGTCGGCCGACCTGGGTATAAAGAATGGGAGGGTATTTCACCTCCCATTGTTGTCTAGAACTCACGCATAGGCACACACAAATGCACCACCAATCTTGTTACGATAATCATTCAGAGTTGCCAGGATTTGATTGCGGCGGGTATAAAGAACCACGCAACCTTCCCAGAACAGAATGCTCACGAAGATCACGGCAGCAATGAACTTAATGGTCCATTCTTTCACCGTAGCATGTAGATGGTGGCGGTAGAATGTGCCCACAATGTAACCAGCATTGTAGACCTTTTCAATACCCGTTGCGAGGGCATTCAGGCACCACAGGAGTGCAGAAATGGTGAAGATTTCAGATGCAAACATGTAAACTTTGGTTCCGTAAGTTGCAACAGTTTCGATTGCCTCAATGGCAGGAGCGATAGAAGAAATGTGCAGAATGTTCATTGTTCGAGTGTAGAGAAAGGAACGAATTTGGTTGTGGGAGAATGCGTTTCTCAACCACGAAACCAACCTAGAACACTTTGGGGGGATCCACAAGGGGTTTTGTGCCACCTTGTGGATTGGCACAAGGAAAATATTAATTAGATGCGTTCTCTGCAAAGTCCTGTATACCTTGCACAGCACGATTGCCAATTGCTGCAATACCATTGAATCCAACGGTTGCAATCACAATTCCAGTTACGATTCCGAAAAGAAATTTACCCATTGGTTTGAAACGAAAGGTACAAAAAAAGGGGGAAGGATTAATCCCCCTTAGGTGTCACGAACCGAAGAATTCTTCAAATTCATCAGCAACACGATCGATGATAAAATCGGTGGCATCAATGTTAAACACGCTGCAAACAAAATCCACGCAATCATTCAGATCGGTATGATTGTTGCACATAAATTCACGAAGTGCAGGTGCGATATCCATATCGAACTGGTGAACTTCGGAGGCAGTAGGCATCGGTGAATTCCTGAACACTTAACTACAATACACGATTTTGGGCACTGTGCTCATTTATTGTGCCACTAATACTTTTGGCACAAGGTGTCACGAATTCAGGCAACATCTGGATAATCGTGTGTATCTACGAGAGAATTATCAGGAAGATTGTTAGATCGAGAAGTGATACGGTTTCGTTTAGAAATTGCCCATCCATTAAGGTCACTATCTGTAATTAATCCAGATAGTTGTTTTCTCTCATTTTCAGTGTGAAAGTGCCTTTCTTGATTCATTTTAAAATCTCCTCAAATCTTAAGGAATAATTAATTATAATGGATTTTGATCCATTTTGCAAGTCACTTAATGAAACTTACCATCTATCAGGGGTTGACAAATCCTCCACATATGCCTTAACCTTTTCAGCAGGCTCAAGATCTAAGACCTTTCCCCATTGAATCTGATGTGGGTTCATATCTTGGAAAACATCAAGTTCTAAAGTGATGCGATACTTTACCTTAGAACTCGTTGAGTGGATGCTGGGCATTGGGTCTCGTGCTCCTTAACTTTGTTAATTATACTAGGCAAGCATAAGGAAGTCAATGTCTAGAAACCACTTCTAGAACTGGCACATATGTATGTGGGTCTCGTATTTGTATATATTATGTTATGTGTAATTGTGTGCATATCTCGTGTTCATATGCACATATCTCGCACAAGCACACACACAATCTCGTAAGCATTACATAAGGTGCTTATATTGTATATGTGTTATTGTATAAGGCGCACAGGATCTCGTAGCATGTTATATCTCGTATGTGCTCTTATATGTGTATATTGTATATTGTTATTATGTGTATATCTCGCGCACAATCTCGTAGTGCATATCTCGTACATGATCTCGTACATGATCTCGTACATGATCTCGTAGTGCCTTAGAGTATAACGAAGTCCCCCTGTGAATTTTTATTTCGCGCCCCCTTGACTTTTTCGCGCTCTCGTGTTAGAATGCGGTCTAAAATCACAAGGATCTGAAGGTTTCTAAGGGTATTAAGAGGGTTTCCTAAGGGGATTATCTGAAGGTTTCTAAGGGTATTAAAAGTTATTAATAAGGGTATTAAGAGAGCATTAACAAGGCATTAAAAAGACAAGAAGTTATTTATACGATCCGGAGAATAAGTATACCGGAATACACTT
>VMBT01000121.1_pt1 | contig 50090 bp, 58 predicted proteins | sample 4404301 | NCBI WGS metagenome assembly VMBT01 (sample SAMN12238535, study PRJNA552566) | marine metagenome | isolation source: Coastal seawater | place: USA: coastal Georgia, Sapelo Island | collected 2008-08/2009-08 | reverse complement strand
TTCCAAAATTCAAATGGAGAGATAAATATCAAAATTTAGTTTCATATTGGGAAATTCACCAAAATAGACAAACATTTTTAGAAACTAAACCAATTGCTCAAATTATTGAACCCTTAGACAATTAAGCGTTAGATTAATATAAATTTTTAATCAAAATGATCAATTTTTAATCAATACAACTTTTAGAAGGGATTGCTATAAATTATTGATTAAATATTTATCTTAAATAATTATTGTAAGATCTATAATCTAAGATAGGAGCTTAATTTGTTAAAAATATTATTATCTATTTTGTTTTTTTTAACTTTTTCTTCAAAAGTTATTGCAGATGTTAAAATACCTTTTACTCTTGATTGGAAATTTGAGGGCCCATCAGCTCCATTTTTTAATGCTATAGATAAAGGGTATTTTAAATCAGCTGGTTTAGACGTTGAGATTTCTCCAGGCAAAGGTTCTTTAGATGCTATACCTAAAGTAGCGACTGGAGCTTTCCCTTTAGGATTTGCTGATATAAATTCACTTATCAAATTTCTAGATCAAAATCCTGGTGCACCAGTAACAGCAATTATGATGGTCTATGATAAGCCACCTTTTGCTGTTGTGGGAAGAAAATCTCTTGGTATTAATAAACCAGCTGATCTAATAGGTTCTGTTTTAGGTGCTCCCCCACCAGATGGAGCATGGGCCCAATTTCCTTCATTTGCAAAGGCAAATGGTTTAGACATAAACAAAATTAAGGTAGAGCCAGTTGGTTTTCCAACAAGAGAGCCTATGCTGGCTGAAGGTAAAGTAGATTCTGTTACGGGTTTTTCTTTTTCATCATATCTTAACTTAGTAAGATTAGGTGTTCCTGAGAATGACATAACTACTATACTCATGGCTGATTATGGTCTTAAATTGTATGGTAATGCAATTATTGTTAATACTGACTTTGCAAAAGCTAATGCTTCCACAGTCAAGTCTTTTCTTTCTGCCGTTGGTAAAGGTTGGAAGGATGCAATCCAAAACCCAAGCGATGCTATTGCTTCATTAGTTAAACGTAATCCTGCTGCAGATAGCAAATTAGAAGAGCGAAGGTTTAAATTAGCTGTTTCAAGCAATGTAATGACTGATTATGTGATTAAGAATGGTATGGGAAATATTGATTCATCTCGTTTTGAAGAAGCTATTATTCAATTAGGTGAAACTTATAAATATAAATCAAAACCTAATTCTAAATTATATTTTACTAATTCTTATCTACCAAGTGGTGGGTTTAAGTTGAAGTAATATTAAATGATCTATAAAATAGAGTAGCAAAGCTACTCTATTTTTGGACAAATTAATGAATTCAAGAAAAAATAAAGATGGCATCATAATTAAGTCTGTTTCACACTCTTATAAGACCGAAACAGGCGTTTTACCCGTCTTAAACAATCTTAACATTAAAATACCTTATAATGGTTTTACAGCAGTTGTCGGACCTTCTGGTTGTGGTAAATCAACACTTACAAAATTAATTTCTGGTTTGCTAAAGCCAGACTCTGGTGAAGTATGGTTGAATAATGAAAAAATTACTCAGCCAAAACCAATTGTTGGGATGGCTTTTCAAAACCCCGTTTTACTTGAGTGGAGAAATATATTAGAAAATGTCATTCTACCATTAGAGATAGTTCCTAATAAACTATCTCAATTAGAAAAAGAAAAACGTGCTCGAAGTTTATTGTCTTTAGTAGGTTTAGATGGATTTGAAAATAAAAAGCCTTCTGAATTGTCTGGTGGTATGAGACAAAGAGCCTCTCTTTGTAGAGCATTAGTTCACAAACCAGAAGTTCTTATTTTAGATGAACCATTTGGTGCCTTAGATGCTTTTACACGTGAAGATTTATGGCAAGTAATGCACAAATTGAGAAAAGAAGAACCCTTTACTGGAGTACTTATTACTCATGATTTGAGAGAATCAATTTTTTTAACAGATGAAGTAATAGTTTTGTCAGGACGACCAGCAACAAATCAATACGAAATCAAAACAGAACAATCAGACAACCCAAAACTTGAAAGCCTATTTGAACCAAAATCTATAGAAATGTTAAAAAATCTTCGTCATCAAATAGAAATTGCCCAAGATAACCAAGGAAATAAATCATGAGGCACATCTTAATACCATTTTATGCCATAATAATATTTCTTCTTTTTTGGGAATTCTTAGTTTGGATTAATGGTTGGCCTAATTATAAAATGGCATCACCCTCTGATATATGGCCAGCTTTTTGGAAATTTAAATCTCTCTTTTTTTATTATGGTTGGGACACTTTATGGAGAACCGTTGTAGGTTTGTTGCTAGCTGTTCTTTTGGGTGTTTTTTTGGGAATGGTAATGGGTTTTTCTAAAATTTTAAGAGAAGCAATTTATCCTTTATTAGTTGGTTTTAATGCTATTCCAAAAGCTACCGTTGTTCCAATTATTGCTTTAATGTTTGTTGGGCAACATGATTTAAATACAGTGTTAATTGCATTTATGATTTCCTTTTTTCCTATAGCCGTTTCTGTTTCTATTGGTTTATCTACTTTAGAGCCAGAGTATAGAGATATCTTAAGATCATTGGGTGCATCTAAATCAACAATTTTTTGGAAAATTGCATTACCAAAGACTCTTCCAGAATTTTTTGGAGCACTTAAGGTCGCTGTTACGCTTGCCTTTATTGGCACAAACTTAATGGAAATTGTATCACCGCATGGAAGAGGTCTTGGAGCTCTTTTTGATAGTGGAAAAACTAATTCAGACTACCCACTTATGTTTGCAGTACTTATTGCTTTAGCATTGCTTGGGATTGGCCTCTATTACGTAGTTGTTTTTTTAGAAAGAATTTTTGCAGGTTGGGCTGAACGTTCAGTTGATTGATTAATTATTAAATTATTATAAAGAAAATATGAAAAGTGATTTTGGAAAAGCTGTTGTTCTTATAATATCTACTATTTTATATACCATTTTTAGAATTATGGAATTTATAAGCAAACCCATGCTATTTTTAGATGTGTTCATGCTGATTATATTTTTTTATTCTCTTTTTTTAATGTTTGTTTTGCCGCGTATAAAAAATATCTCCAAATGAGAATTAAGATAATATGAAATCAATTGAAGAAATCAATTCATCCTCTAAATTTCAACATTTGTTGCCGGTTTCTTCTGATCAGTTGATTCAAAAACTAAATAATTGGGAAATAAAGTATAAGTATTTTGAACATATTCCACTTATGACTGTCGAAGAGTCTAAATCAGTTCAAGATTTATTTCTTTCAGAAGAAAAAGGTGGAGTTCATATAAAAAATTTATTTTTAAGAGATCATAAAAAAAATTATTTATTATTAGTTGCTCATCAAGATGCCTTAATAAATCTGAAGTCCTTTCAAACTAATGTTAATGTGGGTAGATTATCATTTGGTTCTAAAGAAAGCCTGTTTAAAAATTTAGGTGTTTTGCCTGGTGCAGTTACTCCTTTTGCTATGATTAATGGAGTAAAAAATAATATTCCTATTTACTTAGATAAAAGTTTATTATCCTATAATTATATCTACGCACATCCTCTTGTAAACGACAGAACATTAGAAATGCCTGTTAAAGATTTAGTACGTTTTTTTAGAAAAATTAGTGTAATTCCAAATTGGGTTGAAATATAATTTTATTATTTAAAGTGGTTTAAGATGAAATTTAAAAGTCTTGAAGAAATACAGTCACATCCAGTTTGGATAAAATTACAGTCAAAAGGTACTGACAAAAACCAGTTGGATAAACAATTTTTATTATTATCTGAAAAGGAAAAAATAATAGCTATTGATTTATTTGAATCACTAAAAATTGTCTTGGAGCAAATAATTAAAGAAAAAAATACTCACCACTAAATTAATTAGTTAATTATTTATAATAAAGAATGTGGTCGTATTTATCGAGTTGAAATAAAGGAAAAAAATTGAGATTTACAATTTTGTTAATTTTATTTTCAAAATTCATTACTTTCCAAGCAATTGCTTTTACACCCTATTCAGGAATTTCATGCCATAATATTAACACTCAAAACAATGTGGAATTCTTTTTTAAGCAAGATGAAGATTACATATATGCGACTGCTTATAAAAGAGTTAAAGGAAAATTTGTAAAAGTAGGAAATGTTGTAGGTCAAAAAGTTTCTTCATTTATTTTATTTGAAGATAATACAGTCGATGAGAACTTAAATTTTGCTTGGCACTTGGATATGGTGACAAAGATACTAAAACCTTTTGTGCTTACAAAAGTAAAAAATAACAATTTTAATCTACCATTAAGATTAGATTGTATTAGTAAAAACTTTTGGTTTTAATTTAATATAATTGGAGCATTAATATGTCTAAGTCAGAAATAATGATTGATAACAACGTAACTAGAGTCACGAAATGGTCATTCTTACCAGGTGAGGATACAGGTCAACATATTCACCATTACGATTATGTTGTGGTACCAATTATAGATGGAAAATTAAAAATCATAGATAAAAATGGAACTGAAACAATATCTGAACTTAAAAAAGGTATAAGTTATTTTAGAGAAAAAGGAGTTAATCACAACGTAATAAATTTCAATGATTTTCCTTTCTCATTTGTTGAAATAGAATTTAAATAATTAAGGTGTACGTTTTAATAATGAGGGTTTTAAATGTCAGAGACTAAGTTGATAAGTTATATAACTTCCGATTTTCAAACTAAAAGTGACATGAAAGTTGGAGAGGTAGAGTGGGTAAAACTAATGAATGAAAAATTTGAAAAATTTAAAAATGCTGGTGCAATTAGACAAACGGTAACTCAAATCTGGAATAAAGAGGGTGCATTTCGTTTAGGTCATTTATGGGAATATAAAGACGAGAAAGCATTCTTAGCATGTCAAAAGATTTTTCGTGAGGCCGAAATTGAGTTTAAAAAAAGAACAAATATTGTTTGGAAAGTTTTCCCTAATCGAGGGATAGTATTATACGATACATTTTACAATTAGCCTTTGTTATTAAATAAAATTAATGATTAATGATAAGATTAAAATTTTTATTAAAACTTTTACTCTCATAATTTCCCTTTTTATTTCAACGACAAATTTCAGCTTTGGCTCTGAATTAGATAAACTTTTTCTTAAGCTAAAAAACGCTTCAAATCAAAATGTAGCATTAAAATATGAAGGAGAGATTTGGCGTTATTGGTATAAAGACGGCCTCAACGACAATAGTAACAAAATTATGGATGAATGCTTAGTATTCTTTAAAAATAATAAATTAGATAAAGCTATCAATTGTTTCACAAATCTTAATAAATTAGATCATAATTGGGCTGAGCCTCTTAATAAAATAGCTACTATTAAGTTTTTAATGGGTGATTATGAAAAATCCATCAGATATATTAAGCTGACTCTTGAAAAAGAACCACGACATTTTGGTGCGATAGCGGGGTTAGTTCAAATAAATATTATTTTAAAAAAATATGATGCTGCGCTTAAACATTTAGTGTCCTTAGAAAAAATACATCCGTTCATTAGTATTCTTTCTCTTAGACCTGATTTAGAAAAATTATTAAAAAAACATTCGATATAATGCTACTGTGTCTCGAAATCTTTTCTAAATCATAATTTATTTTATTAATAGACGAGTAAAATTAATTTAAATTTTTTGTTCCATTAAGCCCCAGGATTTTCATGTTTTCAAATTTTTGATCCAAACTTATCTCAAATTCAATATTTTTTAATTTAGCTTTATCCTGCTCAACTTCGTAACAACTGAAACATAATTCTAATTTTCTGCCTTTGGCTGTTCTGATTGTTTTTGTTGGGATAGTTTCATTAGCAAAAGATGGATGAGGGTTAGCAATTCTCTTGCACCAAGAACACATAGCATCAATTTTATTATATTTAAAAGTCACTTTTAGTTATTTGTTTTTATTGAGTAAATTTTTTATTTCTTTTAATTCTTTTTCCATAGATTTCATTCTTTTATGCATATCTTTGTCATCTTCACCTTTGTCTTTGTGTTCATATCCAATTTGTTGCATTGCATCAACAATAATACCTATAAATAAGTTTAAAATTGCAAAAGTAGTTACTAATATAAAAGGAACAAAAAATAACCACGCAAGGGGAAACTCTTTCATTACAGGTCGAACAATTCCCATAGACCAGCTTTCCAAAGTCATTATCTGAAAAAGTGTGTACATAGAATTACCAATTGTACCAAACCACTCATAAAAGCTATTTCCAAAAAAATTGGTAGTTAATACTGATGAAATATAAAAAATTAATACAATAATTGTGCCTACTGACAATATACCAGGAATTGAAATAAAAATAGCTTGTATTATCCTTCTCATTGATGGGACTATGGATAATAGCCTTAATGTTCTAAAAATTCTAAAGGCTCGTAATACAGAAAAAGGACCTGATGCAGGTATTAGTGAAACTGCAACAATTATAAAATCAAAATTATTCCAGCCATTTCTAAAAAAGCTTAACCTATAAACAATTAATTTACCGATTAATTCAATTGTAAAAATTGTTAAAGCTACTTTGTCCACAAGTGACAAAACAAATCCATACTCTTTAGTGATTTTTGGACTTGTTTCTAGGCCAAGTGTCAAGGCGTTAATAATTATAACTGCAGTTATAAATGAAATAAAAAAACGATTTTCTAAAATGTTTTTAAGGTTTTCCATAGATAAAGTGTATTTTCAATTATCAGTAAGTTAATTCTTTTAATGGCTATAATTAAATTTACAAGAGTAATTTTAGTAAAAGATTTTTAAATTAGAAGTAATAATCTCTTTTTTTAAAAAATTAGACAATTTAAAAAAATAAGTGATAAGAATTGAATGATGAACAATTGGAAATCAGATTTTGAAATAAAGTTTCAACTCGAGTTCATTCATAATAATGGAAGAAAGGAGGTTAAGTATAAAACTTTAATCGTTGAAGCAGAAAACGAAACAAAGGCAAAAGAAATAGTTCTTTATCAATATGAAAATAGTCGTTTTTTAAAAATAAATGAAATAAAAAAAATTTGGAATTATTAATAATTATTTTCTATATTTCTTATTGTTAACATTTATCATTCTAAGTCTTTTACACAACGAAAGCCTATATATACTGCAGACATTTTCCTTGGTTTAGTAGCTCTATGGTTCTTATGCATTTGATCTTTTCCATACCACCATGAACCACCTTTCGTTGCTTTGTAATCTTTGTCGGTAATAGAAGCCCATTCCCAAACATTAGCTCCCATTTCATACAAACCATTAACACCTCTTTTTGTGGTCTTAATTTTTGTATGCCCATATCCACGAGATAACAATTTTGAAAAATCTAACTTATTTTCGAAGTTACAGTCATTTAAGCAATTAGAACCATTTGGTAATGATCCAACTGGATAATTATATATTTTATCTCTTATAAAATTATCTAAGGGTAAAGTACGTGTTTCTTTATAAGCAGCTAAATTCCATTCTTCTTCTGTAGGAATTCTTTTTTTATTCCATTTACAAAACATCACTGCTTCGTCATAATTTATATGTACTGCTGGTTCGTTTTTATCGCCCCTTAAGCCAAATGGATATTTCCAATTCCAGCCTTCTTTTTTAACCCATCCATATTCATACACATAGCCCCATCCTCTTGTTTCCGCTTCTGTTTTATAATTTGTATCCCTTGAAAAGAGTGCAAATTCTTCTATTGATACTTCAGTAATATCTATTGAAAAATTCGAAATTTTTTGCATTTTTTTTTCATTAGCATTTGCATAATTACAGAATAGAAAAATGATTATAAAAATTAAATAAAAACTAATTTGTTTAATTTTTTTTATAAATAATAAAGTTTTCATAATAATTTCCTCACCAATTTATATAGATATATTTATTTAAATGTATGTTATTTATTTTTAAATTTGTCACATAAGTTTTTAGGGTGTCAATATGGTTAACAAATTTAAAGAATGGCATATAAATCTGATTGAAAGAGTGCAGGAGTTGACTGGTTTCTCTAATTATCAAATAATCTGGATTAGTTTTATAGAAGGATTGTTAATTGGCCTCATTATTGGTTATTTTTTATAATTTTGTTGAAGTGATTTTTTTTGTATTTAAATAATTTAGAATATATTTTTATAGAATTGACTGTGATCTAAATGTGAAGGCTTTTGTATCCCTGTAATAGCCCAGAATGTTTTAATTATTTTTTCTACATCCTTTTTAGAAAGACTAATTTTAACCCATTTATTATTTTTAATTTTTTCTGTTTTTATCCCAGGAAGATCAACGGGTAGTTTTGCTCTATTAAATATAGTACATTCAAATAAATCTTGACTACTTATTTGAGTAAAACTTAATACGTAATAATTATAATCTAATTGACATATACCATTTACAAATTTTAGTTCATTAAATCTCATCTTAAATACACTTACATGAATTGAATATTTTAGTATTTGTTACAAAATAATTTTTTTGGAATTTTATTTAACCTAATTGTGCTCTCGCTCAACACAACTGGTTTTAATTCCATCGTATTATTATCCAAATGCCATGCAAAATCGACACCTAAATATTTATACTTATCCTCAAATAATATAAATGATTTGTTTTTAAACCCAACTACTTCTCCGATAGGTATAAACTTCCCTTTATATTTTTTGAATACACTCTTTAAAGTTTGTTTGCTATCTGATCTTAAGATAAACTCTTCTGTATTGGTTTCATTTTTGCAAATTAATTTGATCTCTATTTCTGATGCAATTGCATTTTTAGCTAAACTGAAGATTAAAAAAATTAAAAAAATGAAATTTTTATTCATCTTATCTTTTTAATCATTTTAACTACAAAATAACAGTGTTTAATGTAATAATTAAAACTGTGTATCAAGTATCTATGATCATTTAAAATGGAGTATCTTTTATGATTGAAAAAAATCAAAAAATATCATTTAGATTTGGAGACAAGGTTATAGAAATAAATAAAAAAAAATTTAAGTATTCACTAATTATAATAGTCGGTGTGTTTGTTTTATTACCCTATATGAACCTTACAATACCTACCCATTTTTTCACTACTTTGAAATAATTCCGTGGATAATAGCTTTCCATGTCCTTATTGTTTTAGTAATGAAGGGTTTATATATATACAGTCTCATTACCAGTGTTTGTCATGCAAAAGGGTTGTTGACGATTGTTGTAATGGTGAAATTGCAACTGAAGAAGGATTAAACTTTAAAGTCAAAGAAAGTTAATAATTTCATGAATTTTAAAAGTGAATTTGAGAATGATTATTTACGTTTGTTTCAAGCCCATAATTCAGATTTTGAAAAGTTATATTCTATTGCAAAGGATCCAAATATTTGGAAACAGCATCCTGAAAATGATAGATGGAAAAGAGAAAAATTTTCTATTTTTTTTAAAAATGGTTTGTTAAATGATTTTGGACTTTTAATTATTTATGATAAGCGCACAGATAATTTTATTGGTTCAACTAGGTATTATTCATATGATACAAATGATAATGCAATTAGGGTCGGCTTTACTTTCATTTCAACAGATTATTGGGGAACTCTAGTAAATTTCCATGTTAAGCAAATGATGTTGGGTTATGCTTTTGATTTTGTAGATAATATTTATTTTGATATTGGAGTTAAAAATTTTAGATCACGAAAAGCAGTAGAAAAAATTGGTGCACGTTTGTTTATTGACAATCCTTCTGGTAATGTTGTCTATAAAATAAGTAAAGAGAATTTTAAAATTTAATTCATGAATATATTTTTTTAATGTTCTGTAATTATAAAATTTATATATAAAGGAGCACTTAATGTCTGATATTTCTCAACGTCTTTCGAAATGTTACGCTAGTGCTATTCACGATGTCTTAAGAGAAAAAGGTTATGGTAATTGTGTTTTACCTCCTGAAATTCAAGCTCTTAAAAGAGGGCAAAAATTATTTGGAGAAATCTACACCGTTTCTGGTCATATAGATAAAACACTAACCAGACACGAATCTCTTTTATTATGGTCTCGTGTACTATCAAAAGTTCCAACTAACAAAGTTCTAATTTGTCAGCCAAATACTCATTCTATTGCATTAATGGGTGAACTATCTGCTAGAGCTCTAATGGTAAAGGGAACTAAAGGTTATTTAATGGATGGTCATTGCCGAGATGTAGAAGAGATAATTACAGCTAACTTTCCAGTCTTTTGCAGACTTTCAACACCGGCAGATATAGTTGAAAGATGGAAGTATGATTCATTAGGTGATCCAATAACAATAGGTAGTGTAACTATTCGATCAGGAGATTATATTATTGCAGACATGGATGGTGCCGTTATTATTCCTCAAGAGGTTATCGAAGAGGTTTTAACTGAGACTGAAAAAGTGATGACAACAGAAAGCGAGATGAGAAATGCTATCTTGGATGGCATGGATCCTGAAAAGGCTTATCTTAAATTTAATAAATTTTAAAAACTTGTTTATTCATCTAGCCATAAGTTATTTACTTGTTAAGTAATGGTAATTAATAGAAAAAATATATGGTCTTTATCTTGGCCATTAATTATTGCCAATTTTACTATACCTCTTGTTGGTTTAACAGACACTGTAATCATGGGACATATGCCGAATAGCATATATTTAGCAGCTATAGCTATAGGTGGTATCGTTTTTAATTTTATGTATGCTGGTCTCAATTTTCTAAGAATGGGAACAACTGGGATTGTTTCACAGTATTTTGGTGCAAACAATTTTGAGGAAATTTTTTTTAGTTTACTAAGGCCTCTGTTGTTAGCACTTATTATAGGTACAACATTGTACTATTCCAAAAATTTTATTTTTGACATTTCAATGTACTTTTTAACTCCTGATGCTGCATTAGAAAAATTTTTTAAAGAATACCTTTTCGTAAGAATGATTGGCTTGCCAGCTGGGCTTTTGAATATTGTATTTCTAGGTTGGTTTTTTGGAATGCAAAAGACAAAATCTGTGATGGTTCAATTAATTACTATTAATTTAGTAAACACATTTGCATCAATATATCTGGCTGTCTTTCTTGATTATGGAATTTATGGGGTGGCTATGGGTAGTGTATTAGCTCAATATTCTGGCCTGTTATTATCAATAATAATTTTTTTAAATTCTTTTAAACAATATAACTTTAACATAATTAAATTATCAAAAATACTTAGTCTTAAATCTTTTAATGATTTATTCTCAATTAGTAAAAATTTATTCATAAGAACAATGCTTCTTGTTTTTGTGCAAGCGTACCTTATTAAAAAAGCTGGTTTAATAGGAGTCGATGAATTAGCTTCAATGGAAATTTTGTTGGTTATTTTTGGTTTATCTTCATACACATTAGATGCCTTTGCTCACTCAGCAGAATCTACAGTAGGAGCTTCAATTGGTTCTAGAAATAAGGAAAATATTTATAAATCTATCAGAACAACGACTGAATTAGCATTCTGCTTTTCAATTTTTGTAGGCATAATTTTATATGTTTTAAACTATTATGTTTTAGCTATATTTACAGATTTAAAAATATTGAGGGAAATGATTGATAATATCTGGGGTCTTGTAGTTATTACGCCATTTGTATCAATGTTGGCATTTCAACTAGATGGTATTTTTATAGGAGCTACTTTAGCAAAAGAAATGAGAAACTGTATGATACTATCATCTATAATATTTTGTTTTATATTAGAAATTTTTTTCCAAAATTCATTAGATCTCCAAAAATTGTACTCTTGCTTTCTTTTCTTTTTGATTTTAAGAGGACTTTTTTTAACTATGTATTTAAATAGAGTTTTTAAATTAGTTAGAAATTAGTTTGATATATTTTTCTCAAAAAATTAGGATAAAATATGAATCTTAATAGTGATTTTTCTAATAAAGCAATTTTCAGAAGGATCATTTTGATTATGGTATTTCTTTCTATTTTATCACAATTAATTCCAACTATTTTTAATTTTGAAAAATATTATGGTTTAAGTCGTTTTATTAATCAGGGACTTTTATCAATCTATTTAGACAACAAACTAGAATTATACTTAACTATATTTATGTCTTTTTTTTCTTTAACGAGCATAATTTTAATTTATTTTTTTATTCCTATAGGGAAATATTTTTTTCTTATTTTTACAATATTTAATTTTTTTACAATCATATTTGGTGGAGATGTTATAAATTATGGATTTTTATATCCAATCGAATGGTTAAAAAATGTTACTGAGGCTCTTTTAATCTATTTTATGTTTTGGGGGCCAGCTAAAAACCATTTTCAAATTAGAAAAACTTATTCCTAAAACAATTTTATATAATTTGAAAAACTAAATATTTTAGATAACTTTTTAGTCATATTTTTATGGAGACAATTTAATGAAAAGTAATATTATTCCAGGTAAAAAAGTACCATTTTTACAATTAGATACAATTGAAGGGCTTACTTGGTCAACAGCTGATCATTTAAATAAAAAAAATTCTATGATTATTTTTTATAGAGGATTGCATTGTCCAGTTTGTTCAGTTTTTTTAAAACAAGTTGATAATCAATTATTAGATTACAAAAAGTCCAATACTGAAGTCATTGCAATATCTATGGATAACAAAGATAAAGCCCTGAAAGCAAAATCTTCATGGTCAATTGATAACTTAAGCATTGCTTATGGTTTAAAAGAGGAAAATGCCAGAGAGTGGGGCCTTTATATTTCAAAATCGATTAAAGAAGCCGAGAGTGATATATTTTGTGAGCCTGGTTTATTTATAATTAAAAATGATGGAACTTTATATCTTGCTAACACTTCTAACATGCCATGGGCAAGACCGGATGTGAGTGATTTGCCAGCTAAATTAATATTTGCTCAAGAGAACAATTATCCAGTTAGGGGTAATCATTAACAGTTAATTGGTAAGATTATGCTTTAAGAAATGATTAACTTGTTTTACTTTCAATAAATTTAGTTGCTTTTTGAAAAATTATATCTTTCTTGACTTTATTCATTTTATCTAACGATCTTACCAATATAGATAGTCTATGGTTGCTCTTAAAAAATGATAAGTTATCACTCATAAACTTCCAATATAAACCATCAACAATTTCACACCAATCACCTCTTTTATAATTGCTCATTTTTAATATATAATTTGAGCCACAAGAATAAGGTTTGGTAGCAAAAATACCACCATCAGCAAAGGTGCCCATTCCGTATACATTCGGAACCATAACCCAGTCAGAAGAATCCACGAACATTTCCATGAACCATTTATAAATTTCATCTGGATGTATCCTGCAGAGGTTCATGATATTACAAACTATCATTAATCTTGGAATATGATGGGTATATCCATATTTTAAACAATCTTTGATAACATCATCAAGAGGTATGATCCCAGTTGTTCCTTCATACCAGTCAGAAGTTAATCTTCTATTGTGTTGCCAAAAATTAGATTTTTTTTCCTCACGCCCTTTGTAGTGATAAATGCCTCTTATAAACTCTCTCCAACCAATAATTTGTCGTATGAACCCTTCTAATGAATTAAGTGGGACAGATTCCTGTTTTGAAAAGTTAACAGCTTTTTGAATAATTTCGTCTGGTGTCAAAAGTCCCATATTTACAATTGGGCTTAGGGCACTATGGAAAAGGAAGTTATTATTATCTATTATTGCATCCTCATATATTCCAAAATTATGAAATTTCGTCTTAAAAAATTTATCCATCCACTTTAGAGCTTCTTGCCTATTTGTAGGCATCCAAAGATAATCCGCTGACCCTGGGTGATCCTTAAAAATTAAATTAATTTTATTTTTTAAATCATTGATATCATTGTTGTTTGTTAAGGATGGTTTTTCTGGTATATTAATGTTTTGAGGAATTTTTTTTCTGTTTTCTTCGTCGTACGACCATTTACCACCAATAGGTTTAGTATTTTCATCAATTAAAATCGACATTTTAATTCTCATTTTTTGATAAAAGCTAGCCATTCTAATTAAATTTTTTTGAGTGTGAGCAAATTCTACAAACTCAGCTCTTGAAAGCAGGAACATAGGGTTCTGAATAAGTTTAGTTTTAATTTTATTTTTAATTATAAACTTATTAAAAATATCTTCGAAGAAATGATCCTCGATTTCAAAATAATTTATTTTTTCGATTTTATATTTTTTTATTGCAGCTAATAATTTATCTTCATATGAAATTTTAAAATTTTTATCCTCTATAGAGTAATAATAAACGGTATAGCCATTCTCGACTAACTCATCTCGATACTGTCTCATAGCCCATAAAAACATTAAAATCTTTAATTTATGATGTTTGTGATAGGTCGTTAAACCAAAATCCTCAGCCATAAAAACTTTTTTAACTTTTGTTTTTTTTATATGTTCTATTGGAAAAAGTTGATTACCTAGAATTAATAATAAATCATTAGTACTCATTATTAATTTACTCAAACACAGTCAATTTTGTAGTGTTGGATTTTATGAAATCCCAATCATATTTTACACCTAAACCGATGTCATTGGGAACTGGTACACAACCATTAGTATCAATACAGTCAATCATGTCGGAATATCCACAAGTATACACAGGTGCCATTGTGTTTGGGCAGTCTGGCCCAACCAATGCTACTTCATAAAAATTAGAATTTCTTGTTGCAGCCATTACATGTCTGTGCGCGGGGCCACAAGCATGGACTTCTACATCAATTCCAAAGGCTTCAGCTAGATGAGAAATTTTCATCGCTCCTGTAATTCCCATGTCATACTCAGGATCAGATCTTAAAAAATCAGTGCCACCGGCAATTAAAAAATCACATTTAGTTTCAATACCTCTTACATGCTCTGTTTGTAAAATTGGAGTTTTTAGCATTTCCCTCAGTCGTTTATGAGAAAAGGCTGAAACGCCACTATCCCTATATGGGTCCTCGAGCCAAAAATAACCTGCTTCATCGCATGCTCTTCCAACATACAAAGCGTCAGCAAATGTTTTTAGTTGGCAGGCGGGGTCAAGCATTAATGTCATTTTATGACCTACTTCTTTGGCTACGTGTAAAACATTTTCTGCTTCTTCTTTGGCGTTGCCTTCATGCCAGCCATGTACCTTAAATGCTCTATATCCCATTTCAAAACATTGGTGTGCAAAATCACTAAAGGCCTCTTTACTATCAAGTCCACCATTTCTATCGCCATGGTAAGTACTCGCATAAGCAGGTAGATGTTTTCTGTAGCCTCCTAGCAAAACGCTAATAGAACAATTTAAGAATTTCCCCGCCCAATCCCATAATGCAATATCCAAAGGTCCATGACCCATGTGATCAAATTGTCTTAACTCTCTTTTAAAGTCATCATAAATTCTTTCTCTTTCATCGGCGTTATATTCTAGCAGTTTGGGAGCTAACATTTTTGTTTGTGCACAAGCTACTTGATTACCTCCCCAATGAGTAACATATTCACCTTTACAGCCATCTTTAGTCTCTATCACAACGGCATATTTATCTAACTCCATGGATTGGCCTTTAGCATAACCTACTGCTCCTATAGTGTTTGCATTTGTTAGAAGACCAAGATTTTGGGCTGTATGCTTAAATTCGTGAATTTCAACTCTTTTAATTCGGCTCATATGTTTTTCCTTGAAAAAAATTGAATAGACAAAAAAATAAAAACTTATATGTTTCCAATTTTAAATAATACTTTCTAAAACTACTTATTACCTTATTCTATGTAAAGGATATAAAATGAATTTAAATGACTGTTATAATTTTCAAGATTTTAGAAAATTGGCTAAGAAACGTCTACCTTCACCTATTTTTCACTATATAGACGGTGCTGCTGACGACGAGGTCACATACAACAGAAATACAGCTGCTTATAATGATGCAGATTTAATTCCAAATGTACTTAGAGGTGTTGAAAATGTTGATTTATCTACGACTATTTTTGGTAAAAAATTAGATCTACCTTTTTATTGTGCTCCGACTGCTTTGCAAAGACTATTTCATTATGAAGGTGAAAGAGCTGTGGGTAGAGCTGCTCAAAAATTTGGAACAATGTTTGGTGTTTCTTCATTAGGTACTGTCAGTGTTGAAGAAATAGCCTCTATAGTTTCAACACCAAAAATGTTTCAATTTTATTTTCATAAAGATAGAGGTTTAAATGACAGTATGCTTGAAAGAGTAAAAGCCGCTAAATTTGATGTTTTGGCTCTGACAGTTGACACAATAACAGGCGGAAATCGAGAGAGAGATCTTAGAACTGGTTTTACCTCTCCACCTAGATTAACTCTTTCTAGCCTCTTTAGTTTTGCATCAAAGCCAATGTGGGCAATAAATTATTTAACAAAACCAAAGTTTGAACTTCCACAATTGCAGGACCATGTAAGTGAAGGTACGAATACTGCAACATCTATCGGATCATATTTTTCTTCTATGCTTGATCAATCAATGAATTGGAAAGATGCAGAAAAACTTTGTTCTAAGTGGGGTGGTCACTTTGCTCTCAAGGGTATTATGAGTGTCGAGGACGCAAAGAAAGCAGTAGATATTGGCTGTACAGGGATAATGGTATCTAATCATGGAGGACGTCAATTAGATGGGGCTAGGGCACCTTTTGATCAACTGGCAGAGATAGTTGATGCTGTTGGAGATAAGATAGATGTTATTTGTGAAGGAGGAATTCAGAGAGGAACTCATATATTAAAAGCCTTGTCTGTTGGGGCTAAAGCTTGCTCTGGTGGTCGTATGTATCTTTATGCTCTTGCATCAGCTGGTCAGGCTGGTGTTGAAAGGGCATTGAGTTTATATAAATCTGAACTTGAAAGAGATATGAAGCTAATGGGGTGTACAAAAATTTCAGAATTAAATAGATCAAATATTAAATTTAGATGAATTTAATTACATTTTTTTTGAAACTTTCATCTAAAGTTTTTCTTATTACTTCTGTTCCTCAAACATCTTGGAGTGCACAGGAAGAAGAATTTTTTAGACCAAAACTAAAAACTTTATTACCTCTTTGCATTGGACTTTTTATATTTGGTTTAGGTGAGAGCATCTTAGTTGTTTCTGATAATGGTGTAACACCTTGGACCGTTTTAGCAGAGGGTTTTGCAAGAAAAATAGATATTGGAATAGGTTTTTCTACTTTTATAATAAGTGTTTTAGTTTTGTTATTATGGATCCCTCTCAAATTAAGACCAGGAATTGGAACAATTATGAATATTTTAATTATTGCCATGACTATGGGTGGTGCCATACCATATTTATATTTTTTAAATAGTATTTTTCATCCTCTATTTTTATCATTCCTAGGAACGTTCTTAGTAGGTTTTGGAAGTGGTATTTATTTGATTTCCAATCTAGGACCAGGAACTAGGGATGGCTTGATGACAGGCATTTCAAAGAAATTTAGTAAACCCATTAGTCTTGTGAGATTTTCTATTGAATTAATTGTTGTATTAATTGGCTGGACTTTAGGTGGTACTTTAGGGGTTGGTACAATTATTTTTGCTATTTTTATAGGGCCTTTTGTTTCAATAAGCTTAAAACTCGTTTCTTTTATTCATAAATAGTCTTAAATTGTTTTTAGGAATAATGATACGCCTAGAATTATTAAAGTTAATAAAACTAATGTTCTAAATTGTTTGTGATTAATTCTGTCTCTTATTCTTGTTCCTATTTGTTGCGCTATATATGCAGGTATTATTAATATCAAACTAAATATTAAATCAGCCTTAGTAGCAAACCCATAATAAATCAAAGACCCATAAAGGGGAAATGATCCAATAAAGTACATTGCGGATACAGTTCTCACAAATTTTTCTTTTGGTAAATCCACTGCTACTAGATAGGCCAACATAGGTGGACCATAGAATGTAGAGAGTCCGCCTAAGATCCCAGAACCAAAACCAATAATTGTTGTTATAATCTTTTCATAGCCTTGTTTTATGTTGTTAATTTTGAAACCAAAACAATTAACTAATGCAGCAAAAATAATGGATACGGCTATTATTTGAGTGATTGTTTTTATATCTATTTCTAATATTAATCTGGCACCAATAATTAGACCTACGACTAGACTTAAAAACATTGGTAAAAACCTATAGTTACTAATACCTTGTTTAAATTTAATTTGTAAAAAGTTAGTTAGAAAAATTGGAGCACAAAGTAGGATCATCGCTGTAGTTGGTGGTGTTATAAACGCAATTATAGGTAAGGCAACCATAGGCATACCAAATCCAAGAGTTCCCTTTACAAGGCCGCCAGCAAGTACTGCTAAAAAAATTATTAGGACTATTGATGGGTCATTATACATTGTGTGTCTTTAAAAAAAATGCGAATAATAATACGGTTTGTAATAAAAATAATTAACATGTAAAGCTTTTATTTATTAATATCATGAATGAAATAACAAATTTCTTAAAAAAAAGAAGATCGGTCACAGCAAAAAATATGAATGCTGGTTATGTCCCTTCAGACCATTTAAATGAAATTTTAGAATGTGGATTAAGGGTTCCAGACCATGGCGCATTAAACCCTTGGAAGCTGAATGTAATACAAGGGGATGCAAGGAAGAGAATTGGTTCTCAAATTTTTGCAAAGCAATATAAGTTATTAAACCCAGAAGCTAGTAATGAGGATCTAGAATATGAAGAAAACAGGTTGGAGAGGGCATCTGTAGTAATTGTTGTCGTCTATACATACGTTTCTCACCCTAAAATTCCAACTTGGGAAATGGAACTTTCAAGTGGAGCTGTTTGCTCTAATTTGTTGATTGCAGCCCAGTCCTTAGGTTATGCTGCTCAATGGCTTACTGAGTGGTACTCATACAATGAAGAGGTTTTAAGAGAGTTTGGAGGAGATCCTGAAACTGATAAAATAGCCGGGTTTATATATATAGGAAACAAGCAGAAAGAACCTGTAGAGAGAAGAAGGCCAATAAAAAACAAAATAATAAACTTTATATATAAATAATTTTAAACTGTTTTCTCTTTAAAACACTTTTCAAAAATGTCCTTATCTACATTACCACCAGAGGCAATGACAAGTACGTTTTTATTTTTTATATTGATTTTATCGGTAATAGCTGCAGCTAGTGCAACAGCACCACCGGGTTCTAGAATAATTTTAAAATATTTAAAAGCCGTATGCATAGCCATAAGCGCTTCTTTATCTGAAACTGAGAGTCCGGCTGTTAAATTTTTTTGATTAACTTCAAAAGTTATTTTTCCTGGTTTTTCAGCTAAAAGAGCATCACAAATAGATTTATGTTTCATTGAATTCTCAATAATTTTATTTTCTTTAAGAGAGTTTTTAGTATCATCAAAATTATCAGGTTCTACTGAATAAATTTTAGTATTTTTGAATTTACCTTTAATTGCTGTACCTATACCAGCGATCAAACCGCCACCTCCACAACAACAAAGTACAATATCTGGAGAAATATTTTTTTCTTCTAATTGTTCAATGCACTCTATTCCACTTGTGCCTTGGCCATTAATGACATCAACATGATCAAAGGGGGGTATTATAGCAGCATTTAATTTGGTGGCTAAATCTCTACCAATTTTTTCTCTGTCTTCATTTTGTCTATCATATTTCACGATTGAGGCACCCCAAAAAGCTGTGCCATCTAATTTAGCTTTGGGGGAATCTATTGGCATCACAATTGTTGCCTCTCTTCCGGTTAATTTAGCTGCGGCTGCAACAGCTTGAGCATGATTTCCACTAGACCAAGCGACAACCTTTTTTGTACTGTTAGGCAATTGTAATATTGTATTTAAGGCACCTCTGTATTTGAAGGCGCCAATTGTCTGCAAATTTTCTGCTTTTAAAAAAATATTAGTTTTAAATTCTTTATTTATATAGGGTGACTGAAGAAGAGGAGTTCTTACAATTTTACCTTTTAATCTTATGTAAGCATTAATTATTTCACTATATGAAATTTTACTGTTTGACATTGTTTTCCTCAAAACATTTTAGTAGTATCGCTTGTTAATTTTTATTGACTTGATTATGATACAATAATTTTTTTAATTTTGGCGAGGTTTTTTATGATATTTCATAGTTCTTACACAGCTCTTTTAACTCCTTTTAAAGATAAAAAAGTTGATTATGATGGGTATAGAAAACTTATCGATTTTCAAATTGAGAACGGTACCCATGGTTTAGTTCCTGTTGGAACAACTGGGGAATCACCTACTTTGTCTCATGATGAACATAAAAAACTTGTTGAGGTATGTATTGAGCAATCAAATGGAAGGGTGCCCGTAATTGCTGGAGCTGGATCCAACTCTACTGCAGAAGCTGTTGATTTTGTAAAGCATGCTTGTGATGCCGGTGCTGATGGATTGTTGGTTGTTACTCCTTACTATAATAAACCAACTCAATCAGGTTTAATCGCACATTATAATGAGTTAATTAAAAACTCAAAGAAGCCTATAATTATTTATGATATTCCAGGCAGATCGGTTATTAAAATGGCAGATGAAACCATGGCAAAATTAGCTGAAAATGAGCTTATAGTTGGTGTGAAGGATGCAACAGCAGACTTGGCAAGACCCACAAGGCTTCAAAATATTATTGGAGAAGATTTTATCCAGCTTTCCGGAGAAGACGGAACAGCTCTAGCCTATTTAGCTGCAGGTGGTCATGGTTGTATTTCGGTAACAGCTAATATAGCTCCTAATTTACTTTCCAGAATGCATAATGCGTGGAAACAAGGTGATATAGGAACTGCTCAAGAGATTAATAAAAAATTAATGCCTTTGCATGATGCTTTGTTTTGTGAGACAAGCCCTGGGCCATTGAAATACGCAGCTTCTTTAATGGGTATTTGTTCATCTGAAGCTAGACTTCCTATAGTTGATATTGAAGATTCTAGTAAAGAAAATGTCAAAATTGCTCTAAAAAAAGCTGATTTGATATAGGATATAGATAGTCAATAGATGAAAAAAAAATCTGCTAAAGGTATTTCTATTGGAAGAATAGCAGAAAATCGAAGAGCTAAATTCGACTACTCAATTATAGAAACTATTGAAGCTGGTATTATTTTATTAGGAAGTGAAGTCAAGAGCCTTAGGCTTGGAAGAGCAAGTATTGCAGAATCTTATGCTACAGAAGAGCTTGGTCACATAGTTTTAATTAATTCCAATATTCCTGAATATAGTTCAGCAGCACGCGGCCAAAATCATGAACCAAAAAGGATTAGACGTCTATTAGTCCACAAGAAAGAACGTGATAAAATTTTTGGTCAAATTAAAAAAGATGGTTGTACTGTTGTACCATTAAGCTTGTATTTTAATAATAAAGGTATTGCTAAATTATCTTTGGGTATTGCTGAAGGAAAGAAAAAGGTTGATAAAAGACAGGTTATTAAAAAGCGAGATTGGGATAGAGAAAAACACCGGTTACTTAAGAGTAATAACTAAATCAATTGAATTTTTATCGAAGTTATAATTTATGTGTTTATGAAAAATGATAATTTAATAATTGCCGTTGGAGGAAATATAAGTAATCCAGATGGAGAGCATCCAACTAAAATTTGTGATAAAGCTATAGATCTTTTAAAAAGCTTTAAAATTTTTGTTAACAGACAATCGAATTGGTATATATCTGATCCCATACCCATAAGTTCACAGCCTAAATATTTTAATAAAGTTATAACTGCCAAATCTTCTTTAAATGAATTAGAAATTTTAAATATCTTACACTCAATTGAGAAAAAGTTTGGAAGAGTTAGAAAAAAAGTTAATGAACCTAGAATAATAGACTTAGATTTAATTGATTGTTTCGGATTAATCTTAAATAACAATAATATTATTCTTCCTCATCCAAGAGCGCATTTAAGAAGATTTGTTATGGAACCTTTATTAGAAATAAACCCAAATTGGTATCATCCAATTTACAAAATAAAAGCATCTGAAATTCTTAAAGATTTAAGTAGTCAAAACATTCAAGTGTTTGATAAAATAATACATTGATTTTTTAAATTTTTGAGGTATAAATTCTCAAACTTTGGAGATTATTATGGCTCGTGTTACTGTTGAAGATTGCATTGAAAAAATTCCTAATAGATTTGATTTAGTAATAGCTGCGGCACAGCGTTCAAGAGAGATTTCAAATGGTATTCCTATTGAAATTGATCGTGACAATGATAAAAACCCAGTTGTTTCCCTCCGAGAAATAGCTTGCGAAGCTATTGATGCAGAAAGTTTGCATGAGAGATTTATTCGTTCTATGCAAAAAAATCTTATTAATGAAGAAAAAAATTCAGAAGATGAGTTGTCTTTAGAGGAAGAGTTTGCTGCTTATCTAAATGAATCAAAAACTTCTGAAGTTACAGACAGTAATCTCTTTCAAATTAATAGTCCTAGTAATGAAGATTCTTTTGAAGACGTTTCTGAAGAATTAATTAATAAAGAAGACTAGTTTTTTCTAAAATCCATAAGGTAAATTGTATAGATATATTGCTAAGAATTTAGTAATATAAATTGATGTTACTTACACCTAATGAACTTTATAATAAAATTTCTTTATATGATAATTCTGCTTGTGAAAATACAATAGAAAAAGCATATAAGTTATCTGAAAAGGCTCATTCAGATCAATTTAGATCGAGTGGGGAGAAATATTTTACGCATCCATTAGCTGTTGCAGATTTTCTTATAGAAATGAAATTAGATAGTGCAACAATAATTACAGCACTACTTCATGATGTCGTAGAAGATACTGAGATAACTCTAGAAATTATCAGTAAAGAGTTTGGAAGAGAAATTTCAAAATTAGTTGACGGCGTAACTAAATTATCAAAGTTAGAATTAAAGTTTGGATTTGCTCAAGCTGAAAATTTTAGAAAACTACTCTTAGCTTCTTCGGACGATATTAGGGTTTTATTAGTAAAGCTTGCTGATAGATTACATAATATCAGAACAATTGATGGAATTAAGAGTAATGAAAAAAGATCAAGAATTTGTCTTGAAACTCTAGAAATTTTTGCTCCTCTAGCTGAGCGTCTTGGAATTAACGCCATCCAAAGGGAACTGGAAGATAGATGTTTTGCAGTAGTAAAGCCTGAAACTCAAGATTCAATAATGCGCCGTTTGAAGTTAATATATTCAAAAGATGAACTTAATATTCCCTCTATTTCTAAGGAAATTGAAACTTTACTAAATAAAAATAATATCAAATGTAAAGTTACTGGAAGAGTTAAGAGTAGTTACTCTATTTGGAAAAAAATGCAGCGTACTAATTTAAGTATGGATCAATTATCCGATATAATGGCTTTTCGAGTTATAGTTGATGATGTTCCCTCATGTTACAAAAGTCTTGGAATACTTCATCAAGAGTATACAGCAGTGATGGGAAGGTTTAAAGACTACATATCTGCACCTAAAAGAAATGGTTATCAATCTCTTCATTCAAGTTTGGTTGGTCCACAAAAGACAAAGATAGAAGTCCAAATTCGAACTACAATCATGAATGAAGTTGCTCTAAATGGTATAGCTGCTCATTGGATGTACAAAGATGGTACAAAGTGGTCAGAGGGTATAAAGTATAAGTGGGTTAGAGAGCTTATACAAATATTAGAAGAGAGTAATGAACCTGAAGAGTTTCTAGAAAATACAAAATTAGAGATGTATAATGACCAAGTTTTTTGTTTTACACCAAAAGGAAATTTAATAATTTTACCAAAAGGCGCAAATGCCGTTGATTTTTCTTATGCAGTGCACTCTGAAGTTGGAAATGCTGCGGTTGGTGCAAAAATAAATAATAAAAAAAGATTAATTACAACTGAGATTAAGAATGGAGACCAAGTTGAGATTTTAACTTCTCAAAATAGTTTCCCTGACCCTAAATGGATAGACACATGTATTACTGGTAAAGCAAAGTCTGCCATTAGGAGATTTATTAGAATAAGAGAAACTAAAGAATTTTTACAATTAGGAACTGCTTTGCTTCAAAAAGAGTATAGGCAGCAAAACAAAAGAATGCATGCAACCAGTCTTGGTAAAGTAATCAACGAGTATGGTCTTTCTGACTTAGATGAGTTGTTGATAGAAATTGGCAAGGGTAATATAAATTCAAGAGATATATTAAATTTCTTATACCCTGCAATTTCAGATAAAAAAAATACACTACCAAAACTAAAAAAAATAAACCCAAGTGAAAGTATAAAAATTAAGGGTATAGTTGACGGTATGACTATTCACTATGCTCATTGCTGTCATCCTTTGCCAGGTGAGAGAATTGTTGGCATTGTTACTACTGGAAAAGGAATTACTATTCATGCCTTAGACTGTTTTGCATTAGAAAAGTTTAATGATACGCCTGAAATGTGGCAAGAGGTATCTTGGGATACTGAGAGTGATAAATTTCATAGAGGTAGTTTAGTGGCTGTGTTAGCAAATGAACCAGGAAGCTTAGCTGATGTTACAAAAATAATTAGCTTGAATAATGGCAATATATCTAATATTCAAGTAGTATCAAGAGGATTAGACTTTTACAAGTTTAACATAGATTTAGAAGTACAAAGTATAAACCATCTTAACCAAATTATAGCTGCTATGAGATTGTCTCAATTTGTTGAAAGCGTTGATAGGGGCAAAGACTAAATGGAGTTTTAAATAAATAAAATTACTGTGTCTTTTAAATTTTTTTCAAATAAATTAAGAAGATTTTTTTCCTATTATAAATTCAAGTTAGCTCGTTTGCCAGCCTCATCTTATGCTATTTCAGCTGGATTTGCCTGTGGTTCAATGGTTTCTTTCACACCACTTATAGGTTTTCATTTTGTACTTGCTGTTATGTTTGCTTATTTGTTAAGAGCAAATTATATAGCAGCCTTAATTGGTACAATAGTTGGAAACCCAATAAGCTTCCCATTCATTTGGGGTTTAATCTATAAGGTTGGAGCATTTATTGTTGACAAACCAGAAGATAACTTAAGACCAAATATTAATTTTGAAATTATAATTAATCAGACATATGATATTTTTATTCCAATGTTGGTTGGTGGAGCAGTTTTGGCTATTCCTATTTGGGTTATAACTTATTTTATAACTTATAGTTTTGTGTCTTCTTTTAAGAAGACAAGACTAAAAAATAAAAAAAAAAATAGGGGTTAATTGTTGAGCAGATATATAAAATTAGGCGTTAATATTGATCATGTGGCCACTCTAAGAAATGCTAGAGGTGGTTACTACCCTAATGTAGTTGAATCAGCTAAGGTTGCTGAACAAAGTGGCGCAGATTCTATTACAGTTCATCTTAGAGAAGATAGAAGGCATATAAATGAAAATGATTTAGAAAATTTGTTAGATAATATTAAATTGCCTCTAAATCTAGAAATAGCAGCTAAAGAAGAAACTATAGCAATTGCATTAAAGAACAAACCTAAATCAGTGTGTTTTGTGCCAGAAAATAGGCAGGAAATTACTACTGAAGGCGGGCTCGATGTAAAAAAAAATTTTAAATATTTGAAACAAATTATTGATCCTATATTAAAAACTGACATAGAAATATCTCTTTTTATTGACCCTTCAAAAGAACAACTTTATGCGACCAAGGATTTAGGGGTGAATACCATTGAGCTTCATACCGGGGCTTATGCGAATGCATTTGAAAAAAATATAGATTCAGAATTTGAACTTAGGAGGATACAATCAAGTGCCTTATTGGCAGAACATTTATCATTAAATTGTCATGCAGGTCACGGATTAAATTTTGAGAATGTTGTTTCAATTGCAAAAATTAAAAACATATTAGAGCTTAATATAGGCCACTTTATTATTGCAGATTCTATTTTTAATGGTTTGCAAAATTCTATCCAAAAAATGAAAAAAATTATAAATGAAGCTGCAAGATGATATTAGGCGTTGGGACTGACATCATTGACAGTAATCGCATAAACAAAATACTTAATAAACATAATGATAAGTTTATTAAACGCATATTTGGTTCTAATGAAATTGCTCTGTTAAATAAAAAAAAATCAGTTAAAAACTTCCTGGCTAAAAGGTTTGCAGGCAAAGAAGCAACATGGAAAGCTTTGTGTTCAAGAAGGGGTGATGGGCTTAACTTTAGAGAAATAGAGATTTTAAATAATCAACAAGGACAACCCTATCTATTTTTTTCAGGTAGAACTAAAGATTACATTTCCCTTAAAGAGAAATCTCTTGGTACTAATTTAAAATTTGATATTTCGTTGTCAGATGAGCCTCCATATGCTCTTGCGTTTGTTGTAATTTCCCTTGCTCCTATCAAAAAGGTGTTGCATAAGATTTAAAAAAAGTTTTTTTATTTGGAGATTATTTTATGAGTATGACAAAGAGTAAAGGTAATAATTCTATAAAAGAACTTTTCAAAACACTCTTAATCGCGGGTTCTATTGCCATATTTTTTAGATCAATTTTTTTTGAACCTTTTAATATTCCCTCAGGGTCTATGATACCGTCTTTACTAATTGGTGATTATCTATTTGTTTCTAAATACTCTTACGGTTATTCAAAATATAGTTTTCCCTTTGGTATTGTACCAATTAAAGAAAGAGTTTTAGAAAAATCTCCAAAAAGGGGCGATGTAATTGTTTTCAGAAAACCTGGTGACGAAACTATTGATTATATAAAAAGGTTAGTAGCCCTGCCAAATGATACTGTTCAAGTTAGGAATGGAATTCTCTATATAAATAATAAGAAGGTAGAAAGAATTAAGTCAAAAATTGGCGTAATGAGGAATAGTTTAGGCGATGAGAAAACTTTTACTCAGTATAATGAAACTTTTGATGGTTTAAATTACCATGATATAATTGAATCTAGTGACCAAGACATTTTTGATGACACAATAGAATTCAAAGTTCCCAAAGGTCATTTTTTCTTTATGGGAGATAATAGAGATAATAGTAGGGATAGTAGAAGCCCTGATGTAGGATTTGTACCCAAAAAAAACTTAATTGGGAAAGCGGAAATTATATTTTTTTCTCATAATGGATCTGCTTCCATTTTTGAATTCTGGAAATGGCATAAGGCGATTAGGTTTTCCAGAATTGGTAAGGCAATTGAATAGTGTTGATTTCTGAAATAGAAAAAAAAATTAACTACAAATTTAATAATAAGAAACTTTTAAAAGAAGCATTAACCCATTCTAGTTTTATAAGTAAAAAAAATAATCCAGAAAAGCATAATTATGAAAGGTTAGAATTTCTTGGTGACAGAGTTCTAGGACTTGTTCTGGCTGATTATTTTTATAAAACTTTACCTCATGCTAATGAGGGTGCTCTAAATGATTATTTTCAAAAAAATGCTAATCAAGAATTTTTGGCCAAATATGCTAAACACATAAATTTATCTAAGTATATTATGACACAGAAGGGTGATAACTTAATTAGTAATAATTCAGTATTGAGTGATGTTGTAGAGGCTATGATAGCGGCAATTTACTTAGATTCTGGGATTGAAAAATCCAAGAGCTTTATAGTTAATGAAATTATTAACAAAATTCCAACATCTTCTAATCAAGAAAAGCATGCTAAATCATCACTTCAAGAGTTATGTCTTAAAGAGTTCAAGTGTTTGCCTGAATATAAACTATTAGACAAATCTGGGTTAGAACATAAACCATTATTTACAGTTTCTGTTGGTATTAAAAATTTTCAAGAAGTGAACGGAACTGGTACTAATTTAAAAAATGCAGAAGAGAAAGCTGCTTCAAAGCTTCTTTCTATATTAAGTAAGAAATTAATGTAAATAGTTGTGATAAACCATATTGACTAAAAAACCCAAAACCAAATCAGGCTTTGTTAATATATTAGGGGTACCTAACTCAGGTAAATCTACTCTAATAAATACTTTGGTTGGTAGCAAAATATCTATCGTTTCGCATAAAGTACAAACGACTAGGTTTTGTGTAAGAGGAATTTGTAATTTTACGTTTGAGGATCAGTCCCAATCTCAAGTTATCTTAATCGACACGCCAGGCATTTTTTTGGCTAAAAGAAGGCTTGATAAAGCAATGGTATCTGCTGCATGGTCTGAGTTAAGTCATTCGGATAAAGTAATTTTTATACATGATGCAACCAAGTCATTAGATGATAGCGCAATAGATATTCTTAAAAAAATTCAAAAAGTTAAAGTAAACATAATACTTGTTCTGAACAAAATAGATTTATTAATTAAAGAAGAGCTATTAAAGAAAATATCTGAATTTAAAAGTTATTATGACTTTGAAAAAATTTTTTTAATTTCTGCCAAAAATGGAAATGGCTGTAAGGAATTAATAGAATATCTTGCATACTCTATGCCTTCACATCCTTTTATGTATGATAACGAGTCTGTGTCTGATTTACCTAAATCTATTCTTGCTTCAGAAATCACTAGAGAAAAGTTATTCCAAAGTTTAAATAAGGAATTACCATACAACTTAATGGTTGAAACAGAAAAATGGTTAGTTAATCATGATGAAAGTATAAACATCCAACAAACCATTTATATAAATAAGAATAGCCACAAACCCATAATTTTGGGAAAATCTGGTCAAAACATAAAGAGGATTGGTATTCTTGCTAGAAAAGACCTCGAAAAATTATTTGATACTAAAATCCATTTGTTTTTATTTGTAAAATTTAAAAAAAATTGGATGGAAGATCCTTCTAATTATAAAAATATTGGTTTGGATTATAATGCCTGAATGGAAAGATAAAGGAATTATATTATCAGCAAAAAAATATGGTGAAAAGGGGTTGATTTTAAATATTCTCACTGAAAATCAAGGTAGACATTTAGGGTGGTTTAATAATTATAAAAGTAAAAAAAACACATCTGATATTCAACCGGGCAATGTTGTAGATGTCACTTGGAAATCTAGATTAAATGATCAACTTGGTAATTACAAACTAGAGCTTATAACGTCTGTTTCTGGTAAAATATTTGATGATAGGCTCAAATTACAAGCTTTGTCCTCTGCTTGTTCAATGATTGATACTTTGTTACCTGAAAGAGAGAATTATTTTAAAATTTTTACAGCAACTAAAGCATTTGTTGATTTAATTTCATTATTTGATGAAAATAAAAATCATGCCTGGATGGAAGGTTATGTGAAGTGGGAAATAGGTGTGTTATCTTCTGTTGGTTTTTCATTAGATTTAACGAAATGTGCCGTGACAGGTATAAAGAATAATCTATCTTATGTTAGCCCTAAAACAGGAAAGGCTGTAACTTCTGAAGGGGCTGGTGAGTATGCTTCAAAACTACTTTGTCTTCCATATTTTTTAGGTGGAACTAAAAATGAAAATTATAATTACTACAGTGATGTTTTGTCAGGTTTAAAAATTACTTCTTATTTTTTTAAAAACAAATTATTTACAACTATGAGTAATAATAAGATTGTTAAATTGCCAGATACTAGAAACAGATTAATTGAAATGATTGAAAAGTTATAACTAATTGAAAGTAAGTTATGGATAATAAAGAATTAGAAAAAGAAAATATTGATTTAACTAGCTTTTCAAAGGCTATTTCTGAAAGATATCTTTCATACGCCTTATCAACAATAACATCAAGATCCTTACCTGATGTAAGAGATGGTTTAAAGCCAGTTCATAGAAGAGTTTTATATGCAATGATGCAATTAAAGCTTAACCATAATTTAAGTTTTAAAAAATCTGCTAGAGTTGTTGGTGATGTTATGGGTAAGTTTCATCCTCATGGTGACGCCGCTATATACGACTCAATGGTAAGGATGGCACAAGAATTTGCTCTAAGATATCCTCTAGTAGACGGTCAAGGTAATTTTGGTAACATTGACGGTGATAACGCGGCTGCTATGAGGTATACAGAAGCAAGAATGACTAATGTGGCTGAACTTTTGCTTTCTGAAATTGATAAAGATACAGTCGACTTTAGGGTTACATATGATGATGAAGGTCAAGAGCCAGTCGTTTTGCCGTCAGCTTTTCCTAATTTATTAGCAAATGGTTCTCAGGGGATAGCTGTAGGAATGGCAACTTCTATTCCGCCACATAATATAAACGAACTCATTGATGCACTTTTACATTTAATAAAATTTCCAAATGCTACAGATCAAACAATATCAAACTACGTTAAAGGACCTGATTTTCCTACTGGTGGCGTTTTGGTTGAGCCATCAGAATCTATCCATGATTCATATAAAAAAGGTAAAGGAGGATTTCGATTAAGAGCAAAATGGTTCGTCGAAAAAATTAAAGGAGGTCAGTGGCAAATTATTGTTAATGAGATCCCTTACCAAATCCAGAAAAGTAGACTTTTAGAAAAAATTGCAGAATTGATGGAAAACAAGTCATTGCCTATGCTATCTGACGTTAGAGATGAAAGTGACGAAAATATAAGGTTGGTTATAGAGCCTAAAAGTAGGAATTTATTACCTGAAATGGTAATGGAAACACTTTTTAAGAAAACTGACTTAGAAATAAGGGTTTCTTTAAATTTAAATGTGATAGATGATAAAAATGTACCCGGTGTAAAATCATTAAAAGATGCATTAAAAAGCTGGCTTAATCATAGACAAATTATACTCCAAAGAAAAAGTAAATTTAGACTTGCTCAAATTGAGAAGAGAATAAATATTTTAAATGGTTATATAACAGTTTATTTAAACCTCGATAAGGTAATTGAAATAATTAGAGAAGAAGACAAACCAAAAGAAGTACTGATTTCTTACTTTTCCATTAATGAAATTCAAGCAAATGCAATTTTAGATATGAGACTAAGGTCCTTAAGAAAACTTGAAGAAATAGAACTTAAAAAAGAATTAAGTGATTTGCAAAATGAACTAGATGAAATTAACAAAATACTTAATAGTGAAGATAATCAATGGAAACAGATTTACACTGATATTAAAAATTTAAAAAAAGAGTTTGTAGAAATTGGTGAAAGAAGGACTCTAATTGAAGATTTGCCAGTAGTTGATGATTTTGATGAAGACCAGTTTATTACTAAAGAGCCAATAACTATTATTTTGTCCGAGCAAGGTTGGATAAGATCTCAAAAAACTCATTTAAGTGATGATATAGAGATTAAATATAGAGAAGGCGATAAAGAGAAATTTAGGGTCCACGCATTAACAACTGATAAAATTATATTTTTTGCTGATAATGGTAGATCTTTTTCAGTAGCTGCTAATAAATTACCATCCGGAAGGGGGTTTGGAGAACCTATTTCTTTAACGTTTGATATTAAGGCAGATGTAAAGATTATTTCTTGCTTTCCACTTTTTAAGGGCTATTTGATTGTTGCAACCGATAAAGGTCATGGTTTCAAGGTAAATGCAGATAACGTAATAGCTCAGACCAAATCTGGTAAGCATATTATTAACGTTAAAGGAGATAATAAGGCTAAAGTTTGTAAAAAAATTGATGGTGATACAATTGCTGTAGTTGGAAATAATAGAAAACTTATTTTATATTCTATTGATGAGGTACCAGAGCTTAATAAAGGAAAAGGTGTTATTTTACAGAGATATAAAGATGGCACCTTGTCTGATATACTATCATTTAATAAAGTTGATGGAATTAGTTGGAAAATGAATGGTGGTAGACAAAGAACAGAAAAAGATTTGCTAACTTGGGAAGGTAAACGAGGAGGAGCAGGTAAAATGGTTCCTAATGGATTTCCAAGGCCACCAGTTTTTTAATTTCAAAATTGTAATATTTTTAAGCATAAATTAAATAGTTTTAATTTTTTACTATTAAATTATTCTGAATTATGCATAAATTTTACCCTAACTTTAAAAAAGGGGTTTTAAAATGAAACGTAGAGATTTTATAACAAAAGCAGGGGTAGCTGCAGGTGCTGGCGTAGTAGCTGCTTCTACACTATCAACTCCAGCTTTGGCTTCAAAAAAAGTTGAATTAAACATTGTTTCAACTTGGGGCAGAGACTTCCCAGGTTTGGGAACAGGAGCTCAAAGGCTGTCTAAAAGAATACAAGAAGTTTCAGGTGGTGAGATAGTAACTAACTATTTTGCTGCAGGTGAAAAAGTTGGGGCATTTGATTCGTTTGATGAAGTTGCTTCTGGTAACTCTCAAGCATATCATGCTGCAGATTACTACTGGAAAGGAAAGCATCCAGGGTGGGCATTTTTTACATCTGTTCCATATGGTTTAACTTATACAGAGAATGCTGCTTGGATTTATCATATGGGCGGACAACAACTTTGGGATGAGTTGGCTGGTTCTTTCGGACTTAAATGTCTTCCTGCTGGTAATACAGGCGTCCAGATGGGTGGCTGGTTTAAAAAGGAAATTAGTACAGCTGAAGACCTAAAAGGCTTAAAAATGCGTATACCTGGTTTAGGTGGTGACGTCATGGCTAAAGTAGGCGTGTCTCCTGTGTCATTACCTGGTGGTCAAATATATGAAAACTTAATGTCTGGTGCTATTGACGCCTGTGAATGGGTAGGTCCATGGAATGATTATGCGATGAAATTTTATGAGGCTGCTGAGTATTATTATTATCCAGGAATGCATGAGCCAGGCGGATTTAACTCATTTGGTTTCAACGCTAAGTTTTGGAATGATTTGTCTGAGACACATAAACAAGTGCTGATTGCTTGTTCTCATGAACATAATGATTTCAACGCGGCTGAATATAATGCCAATAACGGTACTTATCTTACAAAAATGATTGAAGAGCATGGTGTTAAGGTAAGGAAATTTAGTGACGAGTTATATGACACTTGGGCGATTGGAGCTAAACAAGTTTTTGAAGAAGTTCAGGCTCATAGTGATTTAGCCAATAGGATCTATACAAGTTTTGCAAAGGCTAGGGACGATGTGGGTAGATGGAAAAATCTATCTGAAGGTCCTTATTATGAGCAAAGAAATAGAGCTTTAGGTATAGAAATCTAAAAAAATTAATTAACCAGGCATTTTAAATGCCTGGTTAACTCCTTAAAGTATTAAAAACAAAATCAATTATGAATAGTTACTATTATATAATCAGATCTTTTGGATGGCTCATGGTAACCACCATGATTGCTTTTGTTTTTAATTCTTATCTTTCGCTTGCGTTAGAATGGCCCAAAATTTTTGAGTTGTTTAATTTAAACAATAAGCTTATTTTTTCTGATTATTTTAAAATATCTATTCAAATTCTTATCTATGCTACATCAATATTTGGTGTTTTTTATTTTTCTTATGTATTTAGAGACCAATCTCTTAGAAAAGATTCACTATTTTTGAACAAAATGGTTAACTATTTTATAAGAAGTTGTTTTTGGGCTGTTGTTTTTGTTGGCCTGGCTGATGTAATCATATCATTCTTAAGAGTTGAAGATTTCCTGGACGACGTTGTGGGTAAGGAATTAGCCACTGAATTAGGTAGATCTAAATTTAGAGGACCTTATGTTCACATACCTCTCGTATTTTTGGGTTTTATTGTTGGTGCATTCGTAAAACATATTGCATTTACATGGTTGGCTTTTTTAGTCGTCATAGCTGAATTATTAATCGTAATCACACGTTTTGTTTTCTCATATGAACAGGCTTTCCAGGGTGATATAGTTCGTTTTTGGTATGCAGCTTTATTCTTGTTTGCTAGTGCTTATACTTTGTTCGAGGATGGTCACGTAAGAGTTGACGTGCTTTACTCTAAATTCTCTTCAAAAGCTAAGGGCATAGTCAACTCCTATGGAAGTGTACTTTTAGGAATGACTTTATGTTGGTGCATACTTTTACTAGGTATGTGGGATAAAACTAATGTTATTGTCAATCCAATGTTAAGTTATGAATCTGCTCAGTCAGGTTTTGGTATGTATACTAAATATTGGCTTGCATGCTTTCTAGCTATTTTTGCAATATCTATGATGATCCAATTTACTAGTTATTTGTTTGAAAGTTATGCAGATTACATGAATGAAGAGGGAAAAAGAGAAATTAGTGAAAACTTGTCTCATTGATTATTAGGTAATTATGGAATACTTATTTTTATTAACTTTATTTATTTTAATGGCCTTTGCTTTAGCTTCTGGTTATCCTGTTGCTTTCGCCCTTCCTGGTTCTGCAATTATAACAATAGCAATGGCCGGTCTTTTTGGATTTATTTTTGAACAAGATACGTCTGCTTTTTTTGTTCAGGGCGGTCCCTTAAATTGGTTAACGGCAGGTGTAACTAATTTTAGAGGTATATATTGGGAAGTTGAACGAGATACCTTGATAGCCATCCCATTATTTATATTTATGGGTATAATGTTACAACGTTCACGTATTGCAGAAGATTTACTTATAACCATGGCTCAACTGTTCGGTACAGTTAGAGGTGGTTTGGGTATATCTGTTGTTTTCGTTGGAGCTCTATTAGCTGCAACAACAGGTATAGTTGGAGCTACTGTAGTAGCAATGGGTTTGATTTCTTTACCAGCTATGCTTAAGAATAATTATTCACATGGTTTAGCGACTGGTACAATTGCTGCTTCTGGTACTCTTGGTCAGATTATTCCCCCATCTATTGTACTTATTATTCTCGCAGATCAATTATCTAGTGCTGTTGATATTGCAGATATGGCAAGGAAAAAAATGTATAAAGAGGCCACTGGTAACGTTACAATGCCATCAGAATTTGGTGTTAATTCTACTAGTGCAGGTGATATGTTCATGGGCGCTTTGTTACCAGGATTAGTTCTGGTTGGGTTATACATGCTCTATATTTTGATAGCTGCCTATGTTAAACGCGATTTGGCTCCAGCTGTCCCCTTGGAGGGTAAGCGAGATAAGAGTTTTGTTTTTAAAGTATTATTAGCTCTAATCCCGCCTCTTACTCTTATTTTTATTGTTCTTGGATCAATTATCGGTGGTATTGCAACAGTCAATCAAGCTGGTGCCATAGGGGCTATAGGGGCATTAATAATGGCTGGTTATAGGTTAACTTCAGGCCAAAAAAATTGTTTTTACCCATCAATTCTTGCTATTTCCTCTATAATTTTTATTGGAATTGTTACATCTATTTACACAGTAAACATAAGATCTATTCAATCAAGCTCAGATATGATTGGTGTGACTTTGGCTTTATTTGGAACCATAGGACTTTTAATTGCAATTTTTTGGAGTGCTTGGAGAGTTTTTAAAATAGAAGATACTTTAAATGGTGTAATGCTTGAAACTGCCAAAACCACATCTTTAGTTTTTATTATACTTCTTGGTGCAACAATGTTAACTGCCGCTTTTAGGGGGTTTGGAGGCGAAGAAGTTGTAAAAGATTTCTTGCTTGGAATGCCAGGAGGTTTTTGGAGCCAATTTATTATCGTCATGATAGTAATCTTTGTCTTAGGTTTTTTCTTAGATTTTATTGAAATTGCTGTTGTTGTGGTTCCTATTGTTGCTCCAATTCTTCTAATGGATCCAGGTGCCAATATTTCTGCAGTGTGGCTTGGCGTTATGATTGGACTAAATATCCAAACATCTTTCTTAACGCCTCCTTTTGGCTTTGCGTTATTCTACTTAAGGGGAGTTGCCTCAAAAGTTGTTACAACCTTAAGTATGTATAAAGGCGTTATTCCTTTCATATCTCTTCAAATTTTTGCCATGATAATTGTTGGTTATGCAGAAACAATTGTAAATTATTTGCCCACAAGATTGTCTCTTCTTGGTAACTCAGCTCCTCCGCCAGTTAACCCTAAGCTTCAATCTTGCATGGAGGAATATGTTCATGAAAGGTTAAAAATAATCACACCTGAAATAATAACATTATCAACTAATATTAAAAATTTGGATTCTTCATTCATGAGTAAAAAAACTCAAAATAAATTAATGAAAAGTCTTCAAAATATTAATAATTCCACCATTTTGTTACCTGGTGTTTATAAAGTAAGAGATGAAATAAAGTTATTAGCTGTCGACTATCAACCAATTAGAGACGATGTCAGATTTATCGAATTAAAAATTGAAAAAGCAAAAAATGAAATAAAAGAGCTGAAATCTTTACTTCAAACCTTAGATAAAAATGAAGAAGCTAAAAAATATGAAAAAGTCTCTTTGAAAATTCAAGAAGAAGAAAAATTAATAGATAGTTTAAATAAACAAAAACCTCAAAATTGGGCTGCTACATATAAAGAATTTAATAATACTTTAAAAAAAGAAACTTTACTTAAAATAAAATATAGAAGATCCGCCGATAAAGGTTATGAAGATTTAAGAAATATGATTTTGGATATTGAAGATGTAAATCAGTTAGAGGCTTTAAAAAATGAAATTACGATGATTTCAGACTTAAATATTGAAACTAAAAAAGATGAATTAATTAAGATTGTTGAGCAAATTGAACAGTCTCTTAAATCAATAAATGGAACATACGATATTACGAATCCCTTATCAAAATTAAAAAAAGAATTAAAACGTAAATCTCTTAATATAGGTAGGATCGAAAAACATTCATTAAAGATTATTTCAGCATATAATATCGAAACCGCATGGCGTAAACAGGCAAAAGAAACTCATTTAGCTAGTTTGCGTTCTCTTGAAGAGTTCATCAGAGGAAATATAGGTTTGCGTAAGCAGCCTCAAATACCAAAAGAACAGGCAAATGAAATATTATATTGCCAAACCTTTCACAAAGATCTCTCATTGTATTTTTAGGTTTTAAGTAATGCAATCATCTAGAATGTCTTTTAAAAACATGATGGTGGCACCTCACCATCTTGCTGCAAAAACTGGGTCAAACATTCTTCAAGAAGGCGGAAATGCTGTAGAAGCAATGATAGCTTCTGCTGCCATGATTTCTGTTGTTTATCCACATATGAATTCGATGGGTGGTGATAACTTCTGGTTAATTTCAGATAAAAATAAAAATGTTAAATCAATTGATGCTTGTGGTGGAGCAGCTAATTCTGTCTCAATAGATTTCTATAAAAAACAAGGTTACAATTCTATACCTTCTCGTGGAGCACTGGCTGCGCTTACTGTTCCAGGTGCAGTGTCTGGATGGAAATTGGCCTACGATTACAGTGTTAATAAATTGGGTGGTAAGTTATCCTTAGAGAGACTTTTGCAGGATGCAAGAATGGCTTCTGAAGAAGGTATCTCGGTTACTCATACCCTAAGAAATAATCTGGAAGCAAAAGCACATCAGCTTGTTGACATACCTGGCTTTAAAGACGTTTATTTTAAAAATGGAAAAATTCCTGAAGTAGGTGATAAATTACAATTTTTATCAATGTCGAAAACATTTTCTTCATTAATTAAATATGGACTTGATGATTTCTATAAAGGCCAAATTGCTAAAGATATTTTGTCTGATCTTGAAACTCTGGGTTCACCTTTAAAAAAGGTAGATTTTGATAATTATAATGCATCTTTTGTAAACCCATTACAATTGGATGTGCTGAATGCAAAGCTTTTCAATTTACCTCCACCAACTCAAGGTCTTGCTTCAATCCTTATTCTTGGAGTTCTTGGCGAGTTGTCAAAAGATTATGAAAAAGATACTGATCTTATTCATAAAGTTGTAGAAGCGACTAAAGTTGTTTTTAAAATTAGAGATAAGTATATTTGTGATCCTGAATATATGACTAAAAAAACATCTGAGTTTTTAAATAAAGATTTTATTAAACAATTAGCTAAAAAAATTGATTTAAATAAGGCTTTACCTTGGCCAGATGCAAATATCGGAGGTGATACTGTTTGGCTTGGTGCTTCTGATTCCTTTGGGAACACAGTGAGTTTCATACAAAGTATATATTGGGAGTTTGGTTCAGGTTTGATTTTACCTAAAACTGGAATAACAATGCAAAATAGGGGTATTAGTTTTTCATTGGAAAATGATAACTTCAACAAACTTTTACCAAAGAGAAAACCTTTTCATACAATACAACCAGCACTTGCTCACTTTAATGATGGTAGAGTAATGGCATATGGAACAATGGGTGGAGAGGGTCAGCCACAAACTCAAGCTACAATATTTTTACGTTATGCTCTTCAAAATTTAGATCTTCAAAAAGCAATAAATGAACCGAGATGGCTTTTAGGTAGAACATGGGGGGATGAAACAACTTCCCTTAAAATTGAAGGAAGATTTGATAATACAACTTTTAATGGCTTAACTAAATTAGGTCATAATATAGAAAGAGTTGGAGATTTTGAAGAAATCATGGGACATGCTGGCGCAATTGTAGACCATCCTAGTGGTTTAAAAGAAGGAGCATATGATTTGCGCAGTGATGGAGATGCTGTCGGCGGTTAATTATATATTTACCCAATCATTATTTTCTAAAATTTGACCTGGTTTAAATCTTTTTTTGTATGACATGCTTGTAATTTCTTTCACATAATATCCTAGATATAGGTAATTGTAATTGTTTTGCTGACCAAATAACACACATTGAGTTATCATAAAATTACCTACACCTAATTTATCTAAACTAGGATCAAAGAAACTATAAACTGCAGATAAATCATTACCTGAGATATCTAAAAGTACCACTCCAATTAATTTTTTGTTTGTGTCTCTGAACTCCATTAAGGATGTTTGAATTGGAGAAGTTTCAATCATTGATGTGAATTCATCTTCATCCATCTCTGACATAGATCCACCTGAGTGACGGTTTTGTTGATATTTTTGAAAGAGTTGAAAGTGTTCTAAAGTAGCTGAATTTTTAACAATTTTATAATTTAAAAAACTTAAATTCTTGGCAACTCTTTTTAAACTTTTCGTAAATTTGAAATTTTTTATTTCAACTCTATAGGATTTACAAGAACTACAATTGTCACAAATTGGTCTGTACATCCAATTTTCAACCCTTCTAAAGCCATTTAGGGCTAGTTCATTATATATTTTATTGTTATGAGTAAGTTCCGTTGCAATCCTTTTTTCTACCCTTCCTTTTAAATAAGGACATGGAGTAGCTTTAGTTAATAAATATATAGGTTGTTGTAGTATGTTTTTTGGCTTTATATCAATCATGTATATATATACGGATTTTAAATTTGTTTTTTTATCAATGATGACCTTTAAGTAATTTTGCTACATATGGAGCAAAATAGGTAATTATTCCACTACAACCTGCTCTTTTAAATGCAATTAGACTTTCAAATATAATTTTTTGTTCATCAAACCAACCGTTATCAATTGCGGCTTTAATCATAGAATACTCACCTGAGACCTGATAGGCATATAAGGGAATTTTAAATTCCTGTTTTATCTTATAAATTATATCTAAATAGGGCATGCCTGGCTTTACAATGAACATATCTGCGCCTTCATTGATATCCAGAGAGACCTCTCTCAGAGATTCATCCGAGTTTGCTGGATCCATTTGATAGCTCTCTTTAGATTTGTTTGAAAAATTTACAGTAGAACCTACGGCATCTCTAAATGGACCATAAAACGCAGATGCATATTTTACTGCATAAGACATAATCTGAACATTAGTAAAACCATGACTATCTAGTTTATCTCTAATTAAACCAACCCTACCATCCATCATGTCACTAGGTGCAATGATGTCACAACCAGCTTCTGCTTGGATAAGAGCTTGATCACATAGTATTTCTAAAGTTTTATCATTATCAATTTGATCATTAATTATGACACCATCATGCCCGTGATCTGTAAAAGGGTCTAAGGCAACATCACATATGACCCCTAATTCATTATTTACTTTTTTTGAAATTTTTATTGCATTGCATACTAAATTATTTTTATTAAGTGCCTCACTTCCATTAGGGTCCTTTAAACTCTGCTCTATTTTAGGAAAAAGGGCGATTGCTGGAATATCTAACGAAGATATGCGTTCTATTTCATTTGCTAAAAGATCCAAAGAGAACCTATAGATTCCCGGCATTGATTTAATTTCTTCTTTTACATTTGAGCCATATGTTACAAAAATAGGATATATCAAGTCATTTATTGATAAACTGTTTTCTTTAACCAATCTTCTTGAAAAAGGTGTCATCCTATTTCGTCTCAATCTTGTTCTAGGAAAGTTGCTTACTGAAAAAATTTTATTTTTGTCTTCTATCATATTGATTTCCTGATAAAAAAAGCAAAGGTTGAATTTTATAATTTAATAAACTATCAATCATGAATATTATATGCCTAATATAATCTTTTATAGGGAACAATTACAATGTTATTGTCACGTTTTTTTCTTCCAGTATTAAAAGAAACTCCCAAGGATGCTGAAATTATTTCTCATATCTTAATGTTGAGAGCTGGAATGATACAACAATCATCTTCTGGTATTTATTCTTGGTTACCACTTGGAAAACTTATTTTAGAAAATATTACGGATATTTGTAGAAAAGAAATGATTTTAGCTGGTGCTAATGAGATCTTAATGCCAACTCTTCAGCCAGCAAATATTTGGAAAGAATCAGGAAGATATGAAGATTATGGGAAGGAAATGCTTCGTATCAAAGATAGAAATGATAGAGATCTTTTATATGGGCCTACAAATGAAGAGTTGGTAACAGAAATATTTAGAACTCATGTAAAAAGTTATAAAGGTCTTCCGCTTAACTTATTTCATATTCAGTGGAAGTTTAGAGATGAGCTCCGACCAAGGTTTGGCGTTATGAGAGGTAGAGAATTTTTAATGAAAGATGCTTATTCATTCGATATTGACTACCATTCATCAATTAAATCTTATAATGTGATGTTCATTTCTTATATGCAATTATTTAAAAAAATGGGTCTTAAAGCCATCCCAATGAAAGCTGATACTGGACCTATAGGTGGCGATTTAAGCCACGAATTTATTGTAATAGCAGATACTGGAGAAAGTGAAGTTTTTTTAGAAGAAGATTTTCTTTCAATTAATGATAATTTAAACGAAGTAAACTATGAACAGGATCTTCAAAGTGAGGTCGACAAATTTACATCTTTTTATGCTGCTACTGATGAAAAACATAATCCTAATGATAAGAAAATCAAATCCTTAAACATTATAAAAACAAGAGGAATTGAAGTAGGGCATATCTTTCATTTTGGTCAAAAATATTCAAATCCAATGAATGCAACAGTCAGTGATAGTGATGGTCAAAACATACCTGTATATATGGGATCATATGGAGTTGGTCTATCTAGGTTAGTTGGCGCTGTTATAGAGGCAAATCATGATAAAGATGGGATTGTTTGGCCAAAAGAAATAGCTCCTTGGTATTATAATATTATCAATTTAAAAGTTGGCGATGAAGATTGTGATAATACTTGTTTAGATATATATAATTTAATTAGAGAAAAAAATTATTCAGTTCTTTACGATGACACAGATGAAAGAGCCGGAGCTAAACTTGCAAGAGCTGATTTGTTAGGTTTGCCTTATCAAGTAATTATTGGCCCTAGGGGTATTAAAGAGAAATTATTTGATTTAAAAAATAGAAAAAATGGCAAAATTGAAAGATTGTCATATGATGAATTGTTAAATTTTATTAATCAGAAAAATAGGTAAAAATTGAGCTATTTTATTTTTAATGAAACAGAAAGAACAATAGCACTCAGATATGTTAAATCTAGAAGAGCAGAGGGTTTCATTTCTATTTCTGCATGGTTTTCACTGATTGGAATTACATTAGGAGTTGCCACATTAATAGTGGTCATGTCAGTCATGAATGGCTTTCGGACTGAGCTGGTTAATAGAATATTAGGGATTAATGGTCATTTGATAGTTTATAAAAAGAATGAACCCTTAATATCTAATTATAATGAAATCGTAAGACAAATTATGGATATAAAAAATGTCGTTGCCGTAACACCACATTTAGAAGGTCAAGCACTTGCAAAAACTAAAAATGGTGTAACGGGTGTTGTTATTAGGGGCACTAATTGGTCTGATCTAGCTCCTAAAAAACTACTGTGGGATTCACTTGATGATGATACATTTGACAATTTTAAAAATAAAAAAAATATTATTGTTGGTTATAGGCTAGGACAGAGACTTAATGTTAAAGTAGGTGATTTTATATCTTTAATATCTCCTAATGGAACGCAAACAGCTCTAGGAACATTACCTTTAAGTCAAAATTTTGTTGTAGGTGGTTTTTTTAATATTGGCATGTATGAGTATGACAATAATTTTATTTTTATTCCATGGGACAAGGCAGAGAGTTTTCTTTCTATTAAGGACATGGCTCATGGAATTGAAATATTTTTAAATGACCAAAATTTAACGTCTTCAGTCTATTTAGACTTAAAAAATAAATTGGATAGTAATCTTATAATTATTGATTGGAAAAAAAGAAATTCATCTTTTATGAACGCTTTAGCTGTTGAAAAGAATGTAATGTTTATAATATTAACATTGATAATTTTAGTTGCAGCTTTCAATATTATTTCTTCAATGATTATGTTGGTCCAAACAAAAAAATCTGACATTGCTCTTATGAGAACTATGGGAGCTTCAAAATATTTAATAATGAGGATTTTTTTACTTACAGGTTCTATAATAGGCTTTCTAGGAACTTTCGTTGGGTCGATTTTAGGCCTAGTATTTGCTTCTAACATTCAGGAAATTAGAGTTTTTATAACCAATCTAATAGGTGAAGAGTTGTTTTCTCCAGAAATTTATTTTTTATCAAAGTTGCCCTCAAAAATAAATTTTGATGAAGTTTTTTCTGTAATTATTATTTCTATTTTTCTTACATTGTTAGCCAGTTTGTTTCCAGCTTGGAAAGCTTCAAAAGTATCACCTGCAGAGGCTCTAAGATATGAGTGATAATTCAGAACTAGAAATTCTATCATTAAAAAATATTTCACATTTATATGATCAAGAAAAAAATAAAATAAAAATACTTAATAATATTAATATAAGTATTAAAAAAGGACAGATGGTCTCACTTATAGGTCCAAGTGGATCGGGAAAATCTACTTTATTAAATATAGCTGGTTTACTTGAAAAACCCTCAATTGGCTCAGTATTTTTGTTAGGTAAAAATATAAGAAACCTAAATGAAGATGCTAAAGCAATTTTAAGAGGATCCAATATTGGATTTATTTTTCAATCTCATAGACTATTTCCAGAATTTTCAGCATTAGAAAATGTTATGCTTCCTCAGCTAATAATGGGGGCTTCAAAAAAAAAGGCTGAGAATAATTCTAAGGAATTATTATCAATGCTTGGGTTAGAAAAAAGACTGTCACATAGGCCGGCAAAGCTCTCAGGTGGTGAATCTCAAAGAGTAGCAATTGCAAGGGCTATTGCCAATTCTCCAACTTTAATATTAGCAGACGAGCCTACTGGTAATCTTGATCCCAAAAGTGCTCAAAATGTTTTTGATATTTTGCATAAAGTTGTTAAGTCTCTAAATATAGGATGTATTATAGCTACGCATAATCATATGTTAGCGAGGTCAATGGATATAAGTCTTTATTTAGAAAATGGGACTATAGAAGTACGGTGATTTAATAATCTATGAGTTTAACAAAAAAATTATTTATTCATTTAAGGGTGCATTCTAGTTACTCATTATCTGAAGGTATGCTCTCCTTTAATTATTTGTCAAAATTTTGTTTAGATGACAAACAGCCCGCAATGGCAATTACTGACACATCTAATATGTTTGGAGCACTTGAGTATTCTCTAAAGATGATTTCATGTGGAATTCAGCCAATTATAGGTTTGCAGATCAATATTGCTGATAAAGAAGCTAATAATGAGAACATAGGTGAAGTTGTTCTAATTGCTAAAAATGAAATAGGTTATAAAAATTTATTAATTCTTGCTAGTGATTTGCGTTTAAATCAGAATTTTGAAAAATATATAAGTTTTTCACAAGTAGAGGATCATAAAGAAGGTTTGATATTGTTAACCGGTGGAGTCGAAAATGGTTTTATCGGAAAGCCTGCATCTCTAAGAAACAAAATTATCGTTAAGGAACGTCTTGAGAAACTTAAAAGTTTGTTTCAAGATAATTTATATATTGAGTTACAGCGTCATGGTCTTGAAATACAGGACATAGCAGAAAAAATTCTTATTGAAATATCGCATGAACTTAATATTCCATTAGTAGCCACAAATGATTGTTTTTTTGAAAATGAAGAAAAATTTAACGCTCATCAGGTTTTAACTTGTATTGATAAAGGCCTTACTATCTCTTCTGATAACAGTAGGTTAATAACTAAGGAGCATTATTTAAAAGACACAGAAACCATGATTAATTTGTTTAGGGATATACCAGAAGCAATTGAAAATACTATAGTTATAGCAAAAAGGTGTTCTTTTTTTGTTGAATCGCATGATCCTATTCTCCCCACATATCCAGGTCTTAAAGGTATGAGTGAGGCTGATTATTTATTTAAAATTTCAAATGAAGGCTTAAAGGAGAGGTTTAAACTTTCATCAAAAAAATTTAACGAAAAAGAAAAACAATTTTATATAGAACGTTTAATTGATGAACTTAAAATTATAAACAAAATGGGGTTCTCAGGATATTTCTTGATTGTTTATGATTTTATTAAATGGGCAAAAGATAATTTGATACCAGTTGGTCCTGGTAGAGGTTCGGGTGCGGGATCTATTGTTGCTTGGTCTTTAAAAATAACTGATTTGGACCCAATAAGATGGGGGTTATTATTTGAAAGATTTTTAAACCCAGAACGAATATCAATGCCTGATTTTGACATTGATTTCTGTCAGGATAGAAGAGAAGAGGTAATTAATTACGTTAGAGATAGATATGGTCATGATAGAGTTGCTCAAATTATAACATTTGGTAGTTTGCAAGCTAAAGCAGCCATTCGTGATGTTGGTAGAGTTCTTGAAATGCCTTATGGTCAGGTTGACAAAATTGCTAAACTAATACCATTTCTACCAGCAAACCCTCCAACAATTCAAGAAGCGATTGATAGTGAAGATGAGTTAAAAAGAGAAATTGCTGAGAACCAAGAAGTTGAAACACTTATAAAAACAGCAATTGATGTTGAAGGCTTAAATAGGCATGTATCAACCCACGCTGCCGGATTAGTCATTGGAGACAGACCTCTAAATAAATTAGTGCCATTATATAAATTTAATGAAGATGAAATGCCAGCAACTCAATTTAATATGAAATTTGTTGAAAGGGCAGGTCTTGTTAAATTTGATTTTTTAGGCCTTAAAACTCTTACAGTTTTATCAAAAGCTGAAAATTTAATTCAAAAAAAAATTAAAAATTTTGACCTCAATAAAATTACCTTGGATGATGATAAAACTTATAAAATGTTATCTTCTGGTTCTACAACAGGCATATTTCAGTTAGAATCCTCTGGAATGAAAGATGTTCTGATTGGGCTAATGCCTGACAGGTTTGAAGATATTATTGCTGTTGTATCTTTGTATAGACCAGGTCCTATGGAAAATATTCCAAGTTATATTAATAGAAAACATGGTAGAGAAAAAATATCATACATGCATCCTTTTCTAGAGGATATTTTAGAAGAAACTTATGGAATATTCATTTATCAAGAGCAAGTATTAAGAGCTGCTCAAATATTAGCAAATTTTTCACTTGGTAGCGCAGATATTTTGCGAAGAGCCATGGGTAAAAAAGATAAAATTGAAATGGAGCAGCAAAAACAATCATTTTTAGAAGGTGCTAAAAATAAAAACATTGATGTAAATAAAGCTAATGAAATTTTTGATCAAATTTCGGCTTTTGCAGGATATGGATTTAACAAATCTCATGCGGCTGCTTATGCCTTAATAGCTTACCAAACAGCATGGATAAAATCCAATTTTCCACATGAATTCTTTGCAGCAATGATGACTATTGAATATAACAATACTGATAAATTATCAGTTTTTGTTAATGATTTAAGAAGATTAGGGATTTCTATTCTTCCACCGTGTATTAATAAAAGTGGCTCGGAGTTTTTAATTGAACAAAATGAACAAAAACTATCATTAAGATATTCTTTGTCAGCCTTAAAAAATGTTGGTAATGAAGCAGTTAAAAAAATTGTAAACATCAGAAACAAACTCGGTCAATTTAGCAGTATTGATGATTTTCTTATAAAAATTCCCTATAGTTTATTAACAAAAAAATTATTAGAAAGTTTAATACAATCTGGTTCTTTTGATTGCTTAGAAAAAAATAGAAACAAGTTATTTCAATCTATTGAATTACTGTTAAATCATTCTCAGTCTATAGAAAAAGATAAAATATCAAACCAACAAAATTTATTTGATGATGCTGATAACAATCAACTACTTATTGATCTTGTTGAAAAGCCCGAGTGGGCTATAGATAATAAAATAAAAAATGAATTTTTATCTATAGGTTTGTACTTACAATCTCATCCACTCGATAATTATTTAGAAGTTTTAAAAACTTTGAAAATAAAATCAAATATTGAAATTATGGATAACCCTCATAAATTTCTTAATAAAAATGTTCCATTGTGTGGTGTTGTCTCTAAAATAATTAAAAAGCAATCATTTAGAGGAAAATGGGCAACAGTAGTATTAAATGATCCAAATGGTTCTATAGAAATTAATGTATATTCAGATGTCTATCATAAGTATGAAAATTATTTAATTGAGCAAAAGCTAATGCTCTTTGATACTGAAATAAAAAAAGAAACTAACCAAGGCATAAAAATAAATGCAAGAAGAATAACACCATTAAATGATTATATTTCTGAAAAAAAATTAAATTTAACTATTTTCATTGATGATGTTGAAGTCGTTAAAAGAATTTATGATTCTTCAACTAATTTAGTTCCAGGAAATTCTAATTTGATTATTAATCTCTCTAGAAAGGCACAAATTATTAAATTCGTTGTTAAAGAAAATATTAAAATTTCATCTGAATTAATTAGTAACTTAACAAAGATTAATAACGTAAAATCAATAAATTTCATTTAATTAATAGTCTTTAAAACTTGCATATTTACTAAATTTACTTTAGTAGGATGCTTATCTTGTGCAATATCTGGTTTTACAAACCATCCGGTGTTTATTTTAGATATTGCTTTAACATTAACCGGTAAAGGAAAATTACATGTCATACCCAACTTTCACAATGCGTCAGCTTTTAGAAGCAGGTGTTCATTTTGGTCATCATACTAGAAGGTGGAACCCTAAAATGGCACCATATATTTTTGGTAAAAGAAATAACATTCATATAATAAATTTAGAAAAAACTGTTCCAATGCTATATGAAGCCCTTGATGCAATTCAATCAATAGCAAAAAATGGCGGAAAATTCTTGTTTGTAGGCACTAAAAGATCAGCCTCTGATTTAATTGCCCAAGCCGCAACCAATTGTGGGCAATACTATGTTAATCATAGGTGGCTTGGAGGAATGTTAACTAATTGGGAAACAGTTTCTAATTCTATAAAAAAGCTTAAGAGCTTGGAAGAACGGATTGAAACTGGAGAAATTAATAGTCTAACAAAAAAAGAAAGATTGCAAATTGAAAGGCAAAAAGAAAAATTAGATTTAAACTTGGGTGGCATTAAAAACATGAATGGTATACCTGATGCAATGTTTATTATTGACACAAACAAAGAATCTATAGCTATACAAGAAGCAAATAATTTAAACATACCAGTGTTTGCTATATGTGATACGAATTCAAATCCTTCTGGAGTAAATTACCCTATCCCTGGAAACGATGATGCATTAAGGGCAATATCCTTATATTGTGATTTAGTTGCTGCTTCAATTTTGAAAGGCTTAGAAAGTAATTTAGAACAGAGTGGCGTAGATGTTGGTGAATCTGAAGTTATAGCTGAAGAAAGTTTAATTCAAGAGATTGATCAAAATAATATCGCTGAGGATACATTAGCCGAACCCATTGCTTCGGATGATAATGATGCAGAAAAAAGTAATTGATAATTTATAAAATTTAAAATTTTTATATTAAACAAGAAAGGATTAGAAATGTCTCTTACAGCTTCAATGGTAAAGGAATTAAGAGAAAAAAGTGGCGCAGGTATGATGGACTGCAAAAAGGCTTTATCTGAAAATAATGGTCAAATGGAAGATGCTATTGACTGGTTAAGGAAAAAAGGTCTCGCTTCTGTTTCAAAAAAATCTGGTAGAGTAGCAGCTGAAGGGTTAGTTGGTATAAATGTAAAAAACAATTCTGGTGTTATTATTGAGATAAACTCAGAAACAGATTTTGTTTCTAGGAATGAAATTTTTCAAAATTTTGTTAAAAACTGCGGTGAATTGGCATTATCAAAAAAGAGTAACATTGAAGAGTTGAAAAAATTACCTTACCCAGGCTCAGAAAGGACTGTTGATGAAGAGTTAGCAAATAATATTGCTACAATTGGAGAAAATATGAATATTAGGCGCCTAGAATTCTTAGAAGTTTCTGAGGGAGGTTTGTTTTCATATATTCATAATAGTACTGCCGAGGGTTTGGGAAGACTTGGTGTTTTAGTCTCTTTAAAAAGTAAGCTTAATGTAGATGAATTGTCAGCCCTAGGAAAACAAATTGCTATGCATGTAGCTGCAACTTCTCCAAAATCACTAAGCATAGATGATCTAGATGAACAAATTGTGAATAGAGAACGTCAAGTTCTCATAGATCAAGCTATAACTTCAGGTAAACCAAAAGAGATTGCTGATAAAATAGTTCAAGGAAGAATGCACAAATTTTATCAAGAAGTTGTTTTAAATGAGCAAGTTTCAGTTTTAGATGGAGAAACTAAAATTAAAGACCTAGTAAAAAACTTTGCTAAAGAAAAAAACTCTGACATTGAGCTAACAGGTTTTAAAATGATCAAACTGGGTGATGGAATTGAAGTTGAAGAAACTAACTTTGCTGAAGAAGTTGCAGCAACAGCTGGTAAAAATTAAATTTTTTAAATAATGTGATCAATATTGCAAAATTTTAAATGGAAAAAAATTCTTTTAAAAATCTCTGGTGAGTCATTAATGGGTAATGATACGTTTGGTATTAATACAGATGTTGTCAAATCTTTTGCTATTGAAATTAATGATGTTGTTAAATCGGGCGTACAAATTTGTATAGTTGTTGGTGGAGGTAATATTTACAGAGGCATATCAGGCACAAAAACTGGTATGGACAGAGCTACTGGCGATCATATGGGAATGCTGGCCACTGTTATGAACAGTTTAGCGATTCAAAATGCTCTGGAACAGATAGGTGTTGAAACTCGAGTTCAGTCTGCTTTGCCTATCTCTGCAGTATGTGAACCATATATTAGAAGACGAGCTAAAAGACATATGCAGAAGGGTCGAGTAGTTATCTTTGCTGCTGGTACTGGTAATCCATATTTTACTACAGATACTGCTGCAGCCTTACGTGCGTCTGAAATGAATTGTGACGCTCTTGTCAAAGCAACTTTAGTAGATGGTGTTTATTCTGCTGACCCCAAATATGATAAAACTGCTACTAAATTTGATAGTCTAAGCTATTTAGATGTTTTGAGAAAAGATTTGAAAGTAATGGACGCTTCTGCAATTTCATTAGCTAGAGAAAATAATATACCAATCATAGTATGTTCAATTATAAAAGACAGAAATCTTTCAAAAGTTTTGAGTGGAAAAGGATCATACACTATAATTTCTAATTAAAGGAGGTTGATGTGGTAGAGTTAAATGTAAAAGAGATCAAAACCCGTATGGAAAAAGCAATTGACTCTTTTAAAAAAGATTTGAGTGGATTAAGAGTTGGGCGAGCCTCTTTGTCAATGCTTGATCAAATAAATGTTAATGCGTATGGAAGTTTAATGCCTTTAAACCAAGTTAGTAACGTTAGTGTTCCTGATGCACGTATGTTGTTGGTTTCTGTATGGGATAATTCTCTTGTTTCTGTAGTTGAAAAAAGTATCAAAGAAAGTCCATTGGGGCTTAATCCGATGGTCGAAGGTAATGTTATTAGAATTTCTATTCCCCCTTTATCTGAAGAAAGACGTATTGAAATAACTAAAATAGCAGCTAAATATGCAGAAAATGCTAGAATAGCAGTTCGGAATATTCGAAGAGATTATATAGAAACAGTTAGAAAATTACAAAAAAATGCTGAAATCAGCGAAGATCAAAAACATAATGATGAAATAAGCATTCAAGATATTACTGACGAAATTATTAGAAAAATTGATGATATTTTGTCGTTAAAAGAAAAAGAAATTCTAGAAAACTAATCATGTCTTTAAATCATTTGGCCATTATTATGGATG
>VMBT01000118.1_pt1 | contig 50233 bp, 50 predicted proteins | sample 4404301 | NCBI WGS metagenome assembly VMBT01 (sample SAMN12238535, study PRJNA552566) | marine metagenome | isolation source: Coastal seawater | place: USA: coastal Georgia, Sapelo Island | collected 2008-08/2009-08 | reverse complement strand
ATAATTGAGGACAATAATTATTGATGATGGACTCTAGTTGACCAGAGACCACGCGCTCCATGATGCCCGCCTCTCTCTCGATCAATGTTTCACCAACACATAGCACAGGTGTCATGCCATGGTCTACAACCACCTTAAACTTCGTCGCGATATTTTCATTCGATTCACAGTAGGCTGTACTTCTTTCTGAATGACCCACAATCACGTATTTACAACCAAAGTCTTGCAACATAGATGCACTCACCTCGCCGGTGAACGGACCATTATCAGACTTTGCAACATTCTGGCTGCCCCATCCAAGCTGAGTTCCTTCAAGAACTGATTGAGCCTGAAATAAATAAGGGTAAGGTAAGCAAAGGCCCACGTGAGCCTTTTTAAGATTATTTAAATCTTTTTTTAAAAGACCAAGGTGTTCTTGATTAGATGCTCGCGAGCCATACATTTTAAGATTGCCAATCACAATCTTATTCTTGTCATTCATTAATTAGTTGCCTTATCGTTAATTGGATGTTTCTTTGACCATGAAACTCGTTCACATCAACACCATACACCGCCTCTATTTTATCAGGAAGGAGTGTGTCATGATTAAAATATATCGCTTCAAAATCCCTTTCACCAAGTTTTAAAAAACACTTTAAATGTTTATTAGCTACGACCTTTTGATGCAAAAGCTCAAAGGAGTCTTTAAAAATAGGTTGAGTAAAACCTTGTCCCCAAATTTGCTTATTAATCAAATCAATGTCATCAATGGAAATCTGATTGAGAAGTGACTCATCTATTTCAAGTTCTTGATTTAAATCATTTGGGGTTAAAAGCATATGCGCCACGCTTTCAAATGCTTTTTCAAACTTACTAAAATTATGTGCCTCAATGGTTACACCCGCCGCCATTGCATGACCGCCAAAGGCTATAAGAAGGTCTTTATGTTTTTTTGAAACCAAATCAAGCGCATCTCTTAAATGAAGGTTTGCTATTGATCGACCCGATCCTTTGAGCCTACCCGAATCATCTTTTGCAAAAATAAATGTCGGACGATGATATTGCTCTTTAATTCTTGAAGCCAAAATACCAATCACACCTTGGTGCCATTTTTCATTAAATAAAGATATAGAGAAGCTATCTTGCAAAGGAACCTCTAAGGTCATTTGAAGCGCATCCTCCTTCATCTCTCGCTCAATCTCTCTTCTTTTGTCATTTAAATTAATTAACTGACGTGCCAACCCTAAAGCCTCCTCAAAAGATTCAGCCAACAAACATCGAATGCCCAAGGTCATATCCTCCAGACGTCCTGCAGCATTTAATTTAGGAGCAACCGCAAATGACAAGTCAGAAGTTTTTAATTTATGTAATTCACGATTGCTCAGATGGGCAATTGCACGTATGCCGTGATTACCCTTCCCGCTCCGAATGATCTGCATACCAAACTCAACCAGCAATCGATTGTTAAAATCAAGTTTTACTAAATCGGCTATCGTTCCCAAACAAACAAGGTCTAGTAGTTGTGATAATTTTGGCTCATTATTTTCATCGAAAATTTTTTGTGCTTTCGCCTTAGACTTTAAAGCCATTAAAAGATAAAAAATGACGCCAACGCCACATAAATGTTTACTTTTGAAATTACAATCAGATTGATTAGGATTAATAATAAAATTGGCATCTGGGAGAAATTCTCCAGGTAAGTGATGGTCGGTCACAATAACCTGGATGCCATAGTCTCTCGCCTTTTTTACACCTTCGTAACTCGCAATGCCATTGTCTACCGTAATAATTAATTCGGGACTTTTAGTAAGTGCTAAATCTACAATTTCTGGAGTTAATCCATAACCATATTCAAACCTATTAGGAACTAAAAAATCGACGTTAGCTCCAAATGCCCTCAAACCCCTAACAGCACAAGCAGATGCCGTTGCACCATCCGCATCGTAATCACCAATGATTAATATTTTTTTCTTATTGATGACAAAATCTAATAAAAAATCAGCAGCTAATTCGATAGAGTGTAAATCTTGAAAGGGTAATAGTTTATTTAACTCATAATTTAAATCGTTCACAGAGCGAATATCACGTGCGCTCAAAATAGAGGCCAAATTTTTATTGATACCACTTTCAATCAGCGATGACTCAATCGCTTTATTTTTTTTTCTCGTCTTAGTGATAATGGAAGAGCTCATAGATCGATTTATTTTTTTTCCAAAATTTTATTCCAGATAAACGGTCTGGTCGGCAATCAAAAATAATATTTTTAAAGATAACTAGCAAATCATGCTTATTAAATTTATTGCCATTAAAATATTTTACAAAACCATTAAATGCATCATTTTTATTTTTTAATTCACCTCTAAAATCAAAATAAAAATTAGTCTTTGAAAAATTTGATAGAGATGAACTTTTATTTAACAAAACTAAATTTTTATTTTGTTTTAATTTATAAATGCACTCGACTAACGATGTGTTTGTGACACACATAAAGGAATCATTTAACTGAATATCTTTGGGAAACGATCCGCCGCCTGAGAACCAAATAGTATTGATGGGTAAAAGATTTTTTTCTTTACGTTTTTGATTTAATTCACAACTAAATAACCACATTTGAATTTCGTTGATCAATGTATGCCAGTACATAGAATCTTCTCCAAAAGGTAAAAAATCTCTAGCCTCAACTGTATTTAATTCCTCGGGAAAAAAAGTTTGTACCTTAGTTTTTACACTAGTTTTTAATAGTAAAGTTTTGTTTTTTATAATAAATTTAATATCATTATTAGAAAAAAATTGATTCAGTTGATGGCATAACCATGTTAAGTCAGACTCATTAAGCTCATGAATAAAGCTTTTTTCAAAACGGTAATAATCTCGTTGCAAGGAAAAAAAACATGGTGTTGCCAAAAAAAAATGATTGTCGTTATCTATGTACTCTTCTGCCAAAATTGCTGCAACAGGATAATCAGTATTTTTTTTAATTGCAAAATTCTCACACACTTTTTGCTCAAAAGTCCCTGCATAAGATTTAATTTTTCTACTAGATAACTTTTCCTGAATTGGAATTAATTGATCAAGCTCATCTATGGCAAGTGTTAACGTTTGCAACTTTTATTTAATTAAGCTCATTAATAGACCGAAGTATAAAAGTGCAAAAAAACCAATAAGTATGAAGACCAATTTTAACGTCTTGTGAATATCCTTAAGTAAACTTTTGATCTCATGTAAATCGTCATTTTGCATTCTTAAAATACTCTATGTCTAATGATTAAATTGTGGTGCCCGGGGCCGGAATCGAACCGGCACGGCCGTATAAGGGCCGAGGGATTTTAAGTCCCTTGTGTCTACCAATTTCACCACCCGGGCAAGGATGGATATTTTAACATTACTTATTATGAGCGTAATGAAAAAATGGAGGCGCGTGCCGGAATCGAACCGGCGTCTACGGCTTTGCAGGCCGCTGCATAACCACTTTGCTAACGCGCCAAACTTTTAAAAAAAAAGGGGAAGTATTTTACTCCCCCTAAATCTTTGTATTTGGAGCGGGAAACGAGGTTCGAACTCGCGACCTATACCTTGGCAAGGTATCGCTCTACCAGCTGAGCTATTCCCGCAGTGCGAAGGCAGTATTTTATCGTTTTTAAACTACCTGTCAATCTTATGTAAGGCAAATCTATTGTTTAAGTGTTTTGGCAGCTTGATTCAAATAAAAAACCATCGACAAGACCGTAAGTAGGGCCGCTATATTAATAAGCCAAGTCCCTATTAAAAATATTGGGATCATTAAAAAATCCTGAAAATATAACAAACATGGAATAGCAATCATTTGAAAAGTTGTTTTTAATTTACCCACAAACGCAACAGCGACACTGTTAGATTTTCCAAGTGTAGCCATCCACTCTCGCAGAGCACTCACCATAAATTCACGCCCAACAATAATAATACCAATGAGTGAATTTATTCGATCAAGCTCAATCAAAATTAACAGGGCTGTAATTACAATAAACTTATCTGCAACCGGATCAATAAAAGCTCCAAACTTAGAGGTCTGATTAAATTGTCGTGCAATAAAACCATCGAGCCAATCCGAAACACCTGCGAGAATAAAAATCAAAGTTGCTAACAAATCTTTTTCTGGTAACGACAAGAACTGTCCAGGGATAAAATAAATACCTACAAGGCAAGGTACTAATAAAATCCTGAAAAAAGAAATAATATTCGGGGCATTATATTGAATCATGGCTCTATTCTAATGGAAAAAATCAAAAATTTTCTCAGCTAATTGTTGATGTATACCATCAACCATAACTAACTCCTCAACAGGAGCATTTTTGACACCCTCCAATCCTCCAAAATAAACCAGTAGGTTCTTCCTTTTTTTTGCACCAATACCTTCAATGTCCTCAAGCCTTGAGGTTAAACGAACTTTAGTTCTTTTAGCCCTATGTCCTGTGATAGCAAACCGATGAGCTTCATCTCGAATTTTTTGAATTAAGTGGAAGCCAGGATGATTGGGGTTGGTCTCTTGAATCACCTTGCCATCAGATAAGATTAGCTTCTCTTGTCCAGCTTTTCTTAAAGGGCCTTTTGAAATACCTACCATAAAAATTTCATGCACTCCTAATTCATCCATGATGTTTTTAACGGCATTGACCTGACCTAAACCCCCATCAATTAAGATTAAATCAGGTCGCTTTACTTCCTCCGTAATAATTCGCTTAAGACGCCTTTCGAGCACCTCTCGCATGGCAGCATAATCATCACCGGGTAAGTTATTCTTGATATTAAATCGTCGGTATTGTTTATTTTGCATATTGAAATCATCATATACGACACAAGAAGCAACTGTTTGATCACCCATAGTATGGCTAATATCGAAACACTCAATGCGCATAACGTAATCAGGTAATTTTAATAATTGCCTTAGCTTCTCAAGTCTATCTTCTTGAGTTGATTGTTGTTCATTTCTTTGCGCTAAAGCAATTTTGGCATTCTTTTTTGCCATCAGATGCCAGGCTTTTTTATCACCAACTAATCTAGAAATAATTTTTGTCTTTGCATACTTTTTTAAATCAAAAAATTCTTGAATTAAAGTTTTATCAATTTTCTGATCAATCACAATATTAGGGGGAGGTTTTTTTTCATCATAAAATTGGGTTATAAATATCTCAGTTAAATTGAGATCCTCTTGATCTGGATCATGCTTAGGAAAGAAGCTTTTATCTCCTAAATGCCTCCCTCCCCTTATCATGACCACATTGACACATACACCCCCCATGGAAGAATAGGATGCAATAATATCTGCATCATTTATACTAAAATCGCTGACTGATTGTTTTAACCTGACCTGCCTTAGATTCTGGATCCTATCTCTAAACACAGCTGCACGTTCATAGTTAAATTCCTCCGAAAAACTATTCATCGTCTTGGTTAAATTTTTAATCACTAAATTGTCTTTTCCATTTAAAAATAAAGCTGCTTGGTGAACATCAGATGCATATTCATCTTTCGATATAAGGTTGACGCAAGGAGCTGTGCATCGCTTTATTTGATATTCTAAGCAAGGACGTGATCGATTATTAAAGACTGAGTTTTCACAGGTTCGAATCATAAAAACTTTTTGTAATAGCTTAATACTTTCCCTGACAGCAGTTGCGTTAGGAAACGGTCCAAAGTAATGGCTATCTTTTTTTTGTGCACCACGGTGAAAACGCATTCGTGGATATTTATCAGCAGTAATTGCAAGATACGGATAAGATTTATCATCTCTAAAAATCACGTTATATCGCGGCATGTACTGCTTGATTAAATTATTCTCAAGGATTAGTGCTTCAGCTTCTGTGTTCGTTACAGTAAATTCAATGGCATGAATATTTCCAACCATTAATCGGGTTCTTGGGCTTGGTTGATTTTTAACAAAGTATGAGGCAACCCGTTTTTTTATATTTTTAGCTTTTCCAACATAAATAATATCCCCTCCGGTATTTATCATCCGATAAACACCAGGTAGGTTTGGAAATGTTTTGACTAAATCTTTAAGAGGTTGCAAGTTAGCCTAACAAATTACCCCCGATACCCCAATCCTCTCCTTTAACTTCATCAAAAACGATGTAGGTATAAGAGGCTGGTTTACCCGCTACACGCTGCATGGTATCGGTAATTTCTTTAGCTATTTCAGCTTTTTGATCTCGATTAAGTGAGCCTGCTAATTTAACGTTAATGTATGGCATATTATGTCTCCCTCTCTTTGGTAATTAATGAAAATACTTCCTTAAACATTGTTTCTGTTAATCGCCGAGTCTGAGTGTTATAACGACTGCAGTGATAACTGTCATATAAAATTAATCCATTTATCAATTCATGTCGACACCCATGAGCAAACTTATAATCAGCTTTCTTTAGATTAAGCGCTTTTAAAATTGCGTTATGTGCTATAGCCCCCAGCGCTAATATAATCGAGTTACTTGGAAGATCTGAAATTTCTTCACGCAAATAAGTATTGCAGGTATTAATTTCATGCGTTGTTGGTTTATTTTCTGGCGGTAAGCATTTCACCGCATTGGTAATCTTACAATTGATTAACTTTAGACCATCACCATATTCAGATACCTTTTGATTTGAAAATCCAAACTGATAAAGGGTTTCATAGAGTAGAATGCCCGCATAATCTCCAGTAAAAGGACGGCCAGTTTGATTTGCGCCGTGCATACCTGGTGCTAATCCAACAATTAAGAAATTGCTATTTTGGTCCCCAAAACTTGGAACGGGTTTACAAAAATAAGTAGGAAATTTAGCCTTTGTTTGCTTTAAAAAATCACTCAGACGTTCACACTTTGAGCAATTTTCATCATAGTGCATTGATTAATTCACTTGATTAATTTCAATCACTTTTTTAGCCTTGTAGTCATCCATAAGATTGAAATTTAAATATTGATAGATATCCCCAGCAAAAGCGTTAATTTTATCTGACATCAAGTTTAAGTATTCCTCTTTGTTTGGAATATATCCCAATAATGCGCAAAAAGCGGCTAACTCAGCTGAACCTAAATACACTTGAGCGCCTTTACCGAGTCTATTATCAAAATTTCGAGTGCTAGTAGAGAAGACTAGTGCGTTATCATCAACGCGGGCTTGATTTCCCATACATAAACTACAGCCTGGAATTTCTGTGCGCGCACCAACTTTATTAAATACGTTGTAAACGCCCTCTTTTTTAAGTTGATCTTGGTCCATTCGGGTGGGTGGCGCTACCCATAATTTAGTTTTAATTTGATCAAACCCATCTAATACTTTAGCTGCAGCACGATAATGACCAATATTGGTCATGCAACTCCCAATAAATACCTCATCAATTTGATCGTTCGCTATCTCAGATAACGTTTTAATATTATCAGGATCATTAGGACAGGCTACCAAAGGCTCCGTGATTTCATTCATATCAATATCAAGAACATAGGCGTACTCTGCATTTGAATCTGCCTCTAAGAGATGAGGGTTATCTAACCAAACTTTCATCTCATTGATTCGTCTTTCTAAGGTTCTTGCGTCTTTATAACCTTGATCAATCATATTTTGCATAAGCACAATATTTGAATTTAAATACTCAATGACAGGTTCTTTATTTAATTTAATCGTACATCCATTGGCAGAACGTTCGGCAGAGGCATCAGATAGTTCAAAAGCTTGTTCAACCTTCAAATCTGGTAGGCCCTCAATTTCTAAAATCCTACCATTAAAAATATTCTTCTTACCTTGCTTACCAATCGTTAACTGACCTTGTTGGATTGCAAAATAAGGGATGGCATTTACCAAGTCTCTCAGGGTAATGCCAGGTTGCATCTTACCCTTAAACCTAACCAAAACTGACTCGGGCATATCAAGCGGCATTACTCCTAAAGCGGCAGCAAATGCAACTAGCCCAGATCCTGCGGGAAATGAAATGCCTAAAGGAAAACGAGTATGAGAGTCTCCTCCCGTTCCCACGGTATCAGGGAGAATCATTCTATTTAGCCAAGAATGAATAACGCCATCGCCTGCTTTCAAGCTCACACCGCCTCGGCTACTCATAAAATCAGGAAGGGTGTGTTGTAGCTCAACATCCACAGGTTTTGGATAGGCAGCTGTATGACAAAAACTTTGCATGACTAAGTCTGAGCTAAACCCTAAACAAGCAAGCTCTTTTAATTCATCACGTGTCATCGCTCCTGTGGTATCTTGTGATCCCACAGTCGTAATTTTAGGTTCGCAATACGTTCCAGGCCGAATACCTTTAACACCGCATGCCATACCCACCATTTTTTGAGCAAGGGTAAATCCTTTGTCTGAACTTTTCTCTTGCTTAAGCTTAATAAATACATCGGATGCTGAGAGACCAAGGGTCTTTCTTGCCTTATCAGTTAATCCACGACCGATAATGAGAGAAATTCTTCCTCCCGCCCTTAATTCATCCAGCAGCGTTATCGGTCTTAACTCAAACTTTGAGATCACTTCATTATCTTTCTCGATCGTGCAAGTCTGGGTATTAATTGACACCACATCACCCATCTTTAAATTAGAAACATCGCACTCTAAGGGTAATGCTCCAGAATCCTCAGAGGTATTAAAAAATATCGGTGCAATTTTTCCTCCTAAAATAATACCGCCAGTATTTTTATTGGGAATAAAAGGAATTTCATTACCGATATGCCATTGAAGCGAATTGAGAGCAGACTTTCTTGAGGATCCTGTACCAACCACATCGCCTGCAAAAATAATCGGTAAATTATGTTGTTTTAATTCATTTATTTTTTCTAGGGCGTCAGGCATTTTTGCACGGAGCATCGATTTAGCGTGCATTGGAATATCAGCACGGCAAAAAGCCTCTTGTGCGGGTGACAAATCATCCGTGTTCGTTTCACCTTCAACCTTAAAAATAACGCCTTTGATTGTTTCTGGGATAACAGGTTTTTCAACGAACCATTCTGCGTTTGCCCATGACTCAATCAACTTACTTGCAAATTCATTACCAGCTTTATGTAATGATTCAACATCAAAATAAGAATCAAAAATAAGCGTCATTTTTTTAAGCGCTTGGTAGGACTCTTGCGCATACTTTGACTCCAAAAGTTTAACCAAGGATTGCACGCAATAACCGCCGAGCATTGTGCCTAATAATTCGATAGCTTTTTGCGGAGTGATTGAATCAACCTTAATTTTATCCTCTGCAATATCAGTTAAAAAAGCGGCCTTCACAAAAGCAGCTTGATCGACACCAGCAGGAACCCTATTAACCAAAAGCTCAATCAGTAAATCAATCTCATCAGCGTTATTTTTTTTAATTCGCTCAATTAACTCGGCTGTTTGTTCTGGATTAAGAGGAAGTGGAGGAAGACCTTCTTTCAGTCTTTCTTCAAGGTGTGACATATACTTTTCTAGCATTAAGGTACCTGCATATAAATAAATTTATGAGAGCGTTATTTTAAATTAAAAAAATTAATTTCCCAAAAAATCCTGCGTTGAAAAAGAAAAGTAAGCAAAACAGCTAAGCCTTTTTAAGGTAAAATAGCGTTGTTTAGATTGAAAGAAATTTATGAATGAAGCTTTAAATGCTGTTTCACCTCTGGACGGTCGATACGCAAAACATATCGATCCCTTACGTCCGATTTTCAGCGAATACGGTCTCATAAAAAAAAGAGTTCACATCGAAATTGAGTGGCTTGTAGCTCTTTCATTAGATCCAGAACTTAAAGAAATTCCACGTTTTAATCAAACAACCCAAAAAAAACTTAAGACCGCTGCACATAAATTTAGTCTAAAAGATGCACAAGCAGTCAAAACCATTGAGCAAACGACCAACCATGACGTCAAGGCCATTGAATATTGGCTCAAAAAAACATTCAAAAATGATAAGTCCGTCATGAAGGTTTCTGAATTTATTCATTTTGCATGCACTTCAGAGGATATCAATAATTTAGCCTATGCCCTGATGTTAAAAGAGGGTATTGAGAATGTAATCCTTCCTAAGATTGAAGCGATCAAAAATGATCTTAAAGGGTTTGCAAAACAATATGCAGATGTTGCCCTTTTAGCAAGAACCCATGGGCAAACCGCCTCTCCAACTACGCTTGGAAAAGAATTTGCCAATGTGGCCTATCGATTAGAGCGACAGATTAAGTCCCTAAAAACTCAACCCATTCTTGGCAAGATCAATGGAGCGGTGGGAAACTTTAATGCGCACCTCATTGCCTATCCTAAAAAAGACTGGAATAAATTCTCACAAAAATTTATTAAGGCTTTGGGTTTAAGTTATAACGAGTACACCACCCAGATTGAGCCGCATGATTTTGCAGCTGAAATATTCAACAATCTCTCACTGATCAATACCATCCTGATTGATTTAAATCGAGATATTTGGAGTTATATCTCCATCGGTTACTTTAAACAAAGAATGAAGAAAAATGAGGTTGGATCCTCAACCATGCCTCACAAAGTTAACCCCATCGACTTTGAAAATTCCGAGGGTAATCTAGGGTTAGCTAATGCAATTCTAAGGCATCTGTCTGAAAAACTTCCCATTTCAAGATGGCAAAGGGACTTAACGGATTCTACTGTCCTCAGAAATATTGGTGTGGCTTTTGGGTACAGTCTTATTGCCTATCAATCTCTGGGTCGTGGACTTGGCAAACTCCAAGTTAATCAAGTTAGAATCAATGAAGACCTAGATAATGCATGGGAGGTTCTGGCTGAACCCATTCAAACGATCATGCGTAAAAGAGGTATTGCAAATCCCTATGAGAAATTAAAAGAATTGACACGAGGTAACCAAAATATTGATCGCGTATCCCTTCATCAATTTATTAATACCCTTGAATTACCTATGCAAGACAAAAAAACCTTATTGAACTTAACCCCTCAAAGTTACATTGGTCTTGCTGCTAAATTAGCCAAAAAAATCTAATGCTAAAGGTTTTAGTTCTTTATTACTCCAAGGGAGGTTCTGTAAAAGAAATGGCATCCCTTATTGGCAGGGGTATTAATTCTGTCGATGGTGTTGAAGCTATTCTTCGAACTGTTCCTGAGGTCTTTGCAGAAATTAAAACAGTCAAACCCATGGTTCCAAATGAGGGGCATCCTTATGCCACCCTAGATGATTTTGAATCATGCCATGGTCTTGCCATGGGTAGTCCAACCCATTTTGGTAACATGGCCGCAGCCATGAAATCATTTATAGAAAACTTAACCCCTTTGTGGTTTAAAGGAGCTTTAGAAAATAAGCCTGCCACAGTTTTTACCTCAAGCGGCTCAATACATGGAGGTAATGAGGCAACACTATTATCAATGCAACTTCCACTGATGCATCTTGGCATGATCATTGTTGGTATTCCTTACTCCATACCCTCGCTTTCTAAAACCCAAAGTGGTGGAACACCCTACGGGTCAAGTCATGTGGGTGGTGAAAAAAATACTCATGCGATCACAGACGATGAAAAGAAAATTTGTATTGCTCAGGGTGAACGAATTGCGAGGATTGTTTCAAAGCTTAACCATGTTTAACTATGCTCTGATCTCAATCTTTGCCCTGATGGGCTTGATTATTATTAACTTAATCTGGGAGATTTTTTATCACCCCATGAGAGAAGAAGGCTCATGGCTTGTTATTAAATCTGCGATCTTACTCTTACCTTTGAAAGGCATCATGCAAAAAAAAATGTATACCTACCGATGGTCAGGTATGCTGATTATGCTTTTTTTCATTGAGGGTCTTGTTCGATTCTACAGTGAAACTGAGCCTTCAAAATGGTTTGCGTTGAGTGAAATAATATTTTCCGTGATATACCTTCTAGCCATCTGTATGTTCGTCAAAGAGTCGAAAAAGTCATGAATATTCTAGTTTCAAATGATGATGGCGTAGACGCTATTGGTTTAAAAACCCTGGTTGAGCATCTCAAAAAAATTGCTCAAGTTACAGTGGTAGCTCCTGACCGAAATCGAAGTGGTTCAAGCAGCTCGCTTACTTTAGATAAACCCTTGATGGTAAATGAAGTTGAAAAAAATATTTACGCCGTTGATGGAACACCAACCGATTGTGTGCATATTGCCCTAACAGGACTGATTAAAATAAAGCCTGATATGGTCATTTCAGGTATTAATGATGGGCCCAATATGGGAGATGACACCATCTACTCAGGAACGGTTGCAGCCGCCATGGAAGGATATCTCTATGATATTCCATCCTTTGCTATTTCTATGGGGCAAAAAGAACCTAATCAATTTGATACAGCCGCAAGAGTAACGCTTGATTTAATTGAAAAATTTAAACAACACCCTTTTACATCGCCAACACTGCTTAATATTAATGTTCCGGATTTACCCTTTGAGCAATTAAGGGGGTTTCAAGTGACCCGATTAGGTAAGCGCCATCAAGCTGAACCTGTGATTGACTCGACAAGCCCTACTGGCGAAAAATTATACTGGGTAGGTGCCGCAGGAGAACCTAATGATGGTGGGCCTGGGACTGATTTTTTTGCTATCAAAGAAAATTATGTTTCAATATCACCTATTCAAGCTGACCTTACACAGCATAAGGAAATTGGATCACTTTCTGAATGGATTGAAAAATAAATGAATAACTTTCTAAAAAAATATTTACCCTTCGCATCTATATGTTTAATGATGCTCTTTGTTATTGGGTGTGCATCCAAAGCCCCTGCTCCCGTGGAAGGTAAATTTGAAACCAAGCAAGAAAAAGTTGAGGAAGTTAAACCAAAGATTAAATGTCCTGATGTCTACATCGTTAAAGAGAATGAAACGCTATTTAGTATTAGCCTGAAATGTGGTTTTGATTACCAAGAGGTTGCCCGTATCAATGGTCTTAAAAAACCATACAAGGTTAAAAAAGGTGATGAAATAAGATTGGATTTAGTTCGTAATCAAGAAGCGCAAAAAGTCATCGAACCAGCACAAGAACAAAAGGTTGAAACCATACCGTTTGAAGATGAAACATCCCTTGAGCCTGTTGAAACAGTTGAGGAATTTCAAGGTTATGGAACGCCAACTGAGATTAATGAACCTAAAGTCATCCGCGAGGTTTACAACACTAAAAATTTAAAGGAAACCAATAAAATTGTTGCCACAAGGGATAAATTATCCAAGACATGGTCTTGGCCTACGAATGGAACGTTGGGAAATAAATTTGATCCAAATAAGGGCATGAAAGGTATTGAGATTATTGGAGAGGCAGGCCAAGAAATCAGGTCTGTTGCCAAGGGCAAAGTTATTTATGCAGGTGAAGATTTAAAAGGCTATGGTCGTCTTGTGATCATAAAGCATGAGGATAATCTCATCACTGTCTACGGGCATACTCAAGAAATTCTTGTACGTGAGGGCCAAAGTGTTGAGGCCGCTGAAGCTATTGCTACCATGGGAAATTCAGGGACCGAACAGTTCAAACTTCTTTTTGAGGTCAGGAAAGGGGGTCAATCTGTTGACCCCTTAAGGTATTTAAAACAATCGTCTTAACTTAATTGGTTGTTCTCTTCGCGTTTGTAATAGTCATGTACTGTGCTCATGTCATAATCGCGCGCCCATTTAATGATCTCATCTAACGCAGGGGCACCGATCTCACCAATTTGAGCATGAATTCCCGCTCTTTCTCGAACAACGAGAAGGCCAGGAATTTTATCGATCTGAAAATATTCGCCAATCTCTGGATACTTCTCGATATCCACCATACCAAAAACGATATCCTTATTGGCTTTTGCAGCAGCCTCAAAAACTGGTGTAAAGTTCATGCATGGCTCACACCATGGCGCCCAAAAATCAACAAGAACAAAACTATTATCCTCGATGGTTTTTTTAAAATTATCTTTTGTTAACGTAACTACTTTTGACATATTTAATCCTTAAAATTATTTCCATTCATTTACTGAATATATTTCATCTAACGGACGACGTTTTCGAGGTGAGAGCTCTCTCTCCTTCTGTTCTTCCGAAAGTTGACTTGTTTCTAATCCTTGGCCAACGGCAATACATGCCATGATATCAAAATCTTCTGGCACTTTTGCCAAATTTCTAACTTTGTCTGAATCATAGCCGCCCATTTGGTGCGCCTGTAGGCCCATGCTGGTAGCCTGCAAACATAAATTCTCTGATGCGGCACCTGTATCATATTGAGAAAAACGATTGGGTTCACCATTGTGATTGAAATTTTTATTTGCACACGCGACTATCAGCAAAGCGGCATCCATAGCCCAATTTTGGTTGCCTACTGAAAGGCAATTGAGAGCCTGGCTCCAAGCTGTTGCATCAGACTTATTAAACACTACAAATTTCCAGGGTTGATCACCATAGCAAGATGGAGCCCATCGAGCAGCTTCAAATAAACTTCTTTCAGTGTCTTTATCAATAAAGAAATCTGAATTAAAGGCGCGAGGACTCCATCGGCTAGCAATCAATTCATGGATTGGGGCCTCAACGGGTGTTTCTTTCTTGATCATTGCCTGATTCCTTCAATAAGCAAATTAATCTCTATGTCATCTCCTAAAGAGGCATTTTCTTTTAAGCCCCAAGAATAGCCATAGTCTGAAGCTTTAATCTTCGTATGTCCTTCAACCCCCATACGGTAGCCGCCCCATGGATCAGGCCCAAAACCGAGCAGTGTAAAGGGAAATTGAATGGATTTTGTAACGCCGTGCATGGTGAGTTCACCATAAATGGTTCCAGTCTGATTATCTTTAGAGTCGATGCGCGTGCTTTTAAAGTAAATCTTACTAAAATTAGCCGTGTCCAAAAACTTCTTCTCTTGAATATGATCATCACGTTTTAGGTGACTACTATTGATACTTAATAAATTAAGCTCTGCGTTGACTGAAGATGCACTTAAATCATCTCTGTTGATAATGATTTGGCCTGAGATATCAGGTATCGATCCAGATGTTTTTGAAACGATATGTCTTATCTTCCAATTAGCAAAGCTATGTTCACTATCGATCTTATAAGTCTCGACAGCAAACAAAAGGTTACTAAAAGTAATAAGTAAACAAAATTTAAAAAATTTCATCATCTTTCAATTAATTATCACAGTATGGGTATGACAAGGATTCACATTATAATTCATTTTTATATAAAACTTTTTGAAGAGACTTCTCAAGTCAAAGGGATGTAATAAAAAGTATGATTGAATCTTTCATGAGAGAGGCCCTTAAGATGGCACATAAATCATTAGATTATGATGAAGTGCCTGTGGGTGCGATCGTTGTTAGGGACAATAAAATCATTGGTCGAGGTTACAACCAGCCAATTTTAAACCATGATCCGACCTGTCATGCAGAAATCATGGCGATGCGTGATGCAGGGCAAAAGCTTAAAAACTATCGCCTAACAGAATGTGATCTCTATGTGACGCTTGAACCTTGTGTGATGTGCTTAGGGGCTATTTTTCATGCACGCATAAAAAATCTTTTTTTTGCAGCGCATGATTTAAAAACAGGCGCTTGTGGAAGTATGATCAATCTTGCTGCAGATTCAACAATTAATCATCATTGCGATTGCCAGGGTGGCTTGCTAGCTGAAGAATCGATTCATCTTCTTCAGAATTTTTTTAAAAGTAAAAGACAAAAAAAACCGTGAACAAGTCACGGTTTTTTTAAAGAATAGTTCTTAGTCTCTGTTACCCATGAGCGCAATAAGCAAATGTAACAAGTTAACAAAGAGGTTATAAATGTTCATGTAAAGTGCCAAGGTTGCCATGATGTAGTTTGTCTCACCACCCCTTACAATTCGATTTACATCATAAAGAATAAATCCAGAAAATATCATCACTGCAATAGCAGAGATGGCTAAGGATGCGGCAGGTACCATAAAGAACATGTTAACAAGCATAGCAAGAATGAGAAGAACAAGACCAATCATCAAAAACTTGCCCATGAATGAAAAATCACGCTTAGTCGTCTGAGCTATACCCGCGAGAGTTAAAAAGATAACGCCTGTACCACCAGCAGCAAGGCTTACAATTTGTCCCCCATTACTTAAACTAAAAGCAAATTGAAGAATCGGGCCTAATAAAACACCCAAAAGAAAAGTCAATCCAAGTAAAAAGACAACACCAAGACTACTATTACGATTACGCTGAATTAGGAAGAACATACCAAAGATTCCGGCGAGCGTTAAAAGCATAAACATAATTGGGCTGGTTTGTGCCATCGCAAAACTCATATTCATACCAAGTAATGCGCCTATGACTGTAGGAAATAGTGAAACGCCCAACAATGCATAAGTGTTTCTTAATACTTTATTCGTTGTAATTGCCGACGCAGATTGCGCCGCAACATTAAAATTATTTTCCATTGATTAATTTTTCCTTTAAAAAAAATAATTAGTACACATATAAGAATAAGGGCAGACCCCTAAAGTTTCAAGTTTTTTTGAAAAATTAAATTTTATTAGTCATCTTTAAAATAGACTTACTGATATAAGACAAGGGTTGGTCGTGAAAAGTTTTGCATTGGTGTTTTGACCGATCAAGCCTCATATTAAACTTTGGACTAAATTCCTCAATCACTTTCTTTGAATCCATGGAATCTAAAATTAAATCAACATCCCTTGGGTTATTACACACCAGCGCATAGTCTATGCCTGCGTTAAAAGCCCTCGATACTCTTTTTGCTGGGTTTGGTTCTTGATCCACTGCTGCCTGCATACTCAAATCATCACTAAAAATGATACCCTTAAAATTCAACTGCTCCCTTAAGATGGTGTTGAGCCAAAAAGATGACATACTGGCTGGATTTGGATCACATGATGAGTAGATCACGTGTGACGGCATGATTCCCTCAATCTTGGATGCAATCATTTGAGCAAAGGGTTGAAGATCATTTTGAGCAATCTCATCAAAAGACCGGACATCGATTGCTTTTTCAAGGTGTGTATCAGCCTTAATATAGCCGTGACCTGGAAAATGCTTTCCTACGGCAGACATACCAGCTTGATTCAAACCCTTAATAAGTGCTTGCGAGAGATCAATCACTGGTGTAACTCGATCATGAAATGATCGATCCCCTATCACCGAGCTTGAACCATAATCAATATCCAAGACAGGGGTAAAACTAAAATCAATGCCCACCTCTCCTAACTCCTGCCCAATCAGCCATCCAATTTTTTCAGCCATCTCAAGCGCATCTGATTCATTATCGTCAAAAAGATTGCCTAACGTTCGCATCGATGGAAGAAGTGTAAATTCCTCTCTAAATCGTTGAACGCGACCGCCCTCATAATCTACCGCAATTAAGAGTTCTTCCTTTACCTCACGCATAGTTTGAATTAATTGAGTTAACTGAGATTTGTTGACATAGTTCCTTGAGAATAAAATAACACCACCCACATGAGGATGCTGAATTCGGCGGACATCATTCTCATTTAAGTCAATTCCTTCGATATCGATCATTAGGTATTTCATGGGTGATCTTGCCTTAAACGGAAGGGATTAAAGTTCGTATCATGATCATAATGGTCAACCCCCTCTTTTTTCTTAAGGAAGTTGATAATCTTATATATAAAGGGTGTAAAAACAATTTCAACCAGGGTCTTGGCAACAAATTGCGCAAACATAACCAGGATCAACTTGTCATTAGGAATAATTCCAGAGTTATAAAAGGCTAAGGGATAAAATAAGATTGAATCAACACCTTCACCAACTATGGTTGACCCGATGGTGCGCGACCAAAGATACTTTCCTTGAGTGAGAATTTTCATTTTTGCCATTACAAAGGAATTAGCAAATTCACCAGCCCAAAAAGCAATAAGACTCGCCAAGGCAACGCGCCATGCCGACCCAAAAGCAATTTCATAAACTTCCTGATTCTCCCAAAAAGGTGCGGGTGGGAGGGCTACCACAACCCAGGCCATTAGGGATGCAAAAGCCAGCCCTGCAAATCCAGCCCATATCACCCTCCTTGCTGCGGCATAACCATAAACCTCGGTGAGAATATCCCCAAAAATAAAGGAGATTGGAAAAAATAACACTCCCGCGCCAAAAGTGATGACGCCAAAGATAGGTAAGTCAAGTTGTGAGATTTTTGCGGGCCCAATGATATTGGCAGCAATAAGCACAGTTACAAAGGCTGCCATAACCAAATCATAATATTTGTAACTCACATTTGTATTTTTTTTAGCCATTAATATTCCATCGGTTGTGCACATAGTCTCCGATCGAATTGATCCAGAACACCACAGACATAATACTTAAACCTACAAAGATTGCATAATGAGGAGCGACTAATAAGTACCTTACACTATCCCTCATCATTCCTCCCCACGAGGCATCAGGCGCCTGAAGACCCAAGCCTAAGAAGGATAAACTTGCCTCTGCAATCACAAGGGATGCTAACGCATAAGTTCCTTCAACAATTAGAGGGGTGCGAAGATTAGGAAAGATATGTTTGAACAATATCCATTGGTTATTACCCCCCATGGTTTGAGAAGCTTTTACAAAATCTATATTTTTAATCGACAACGTTTGACTCCTTGCAAGTCTAGCGTAACCCACCCATCCACCAATGCTCAGGGCTAGGATGAGATTTAATTTTCCTGGACTTAAAACTGCGGCAAAAGCGATGGCTAATAATATTCCTGGGAATGACATGAATAAATTAATAATGAACAAAATAAATTGATCGAATCGCCCACCCAAATACCCTGAAGTCATGCCAATCAGGATTCCTATGGAGCTTGATACCAATGTGGCTAATAAAACAATGAGTGACGAATTAACAAGCCCATCCACTAACCTTGTCGCGATGGATCGGCCATAGTCATCCATCCCCAACCAAGCCTCGTTAGTTGGGCCAGATAAAATATGATCAAACACCATCTCATTAGGATTCCAGTCGAGTGTAAAACGAGCTAAAAATAAGAAAATCCAAAACAGGCTGATGATAAAAAATAATTTATTCATGGGCGTCTGTCCTGACTCTTGGGTCAGCCCAACGATAGATAAACTCTGTTAAAAAATTGATTAAAACATAGCTCGTGGCAATCACGAGGACACAGGCTTGGGTTACAGGATAATCTCGGCTTTGAATTGAGTCGACTAAAAGCTTACCTAAACCATTCCAACTGAAAATAGTTTCTGTAATCACGGCCCCCGATAACAAGGAGCCAAATTGCATGGCTAAGATAGTAATGATGGGCATTAAGACAAGTCTAAAGACATGCCTTAAAAGGACTTGCTGCTCTGATAAACCTTTTGCCCTTGCCGTTCTGGCAACATCCGATTCTAATAATTCAATCATGCAGTTTCTAGTCATCTTGACGGTGATGGCAATTAAACCCATAGCTAAGGTCAGTGCTGGCAAAATAATCGAAACAGGACTCTCCATGCCGCTGACGGGTAGCCATCCTAAAAAAATCGAGAAGAAGAGAATTAATAAAGGTCCTAAAAAAAAATGCGGTATGGATATAAATAAAACGCTCGTATGAGAAACACATCGATCCACCCATGAATTTTGATTTTTTGCAGCATAAAATCCTGCTGACAGTCCAATAACCATGGTAATAAAAATGGCTACCAAAGCTAGATGGTAGGTATTGATTAAGGCCCCTTTAATCAAATGGCTCACCGGCTGTTGATAAAAAAACGAGTAGCCAAGGTTGCCATTTAAAATATTTTTAAAGGTAATTAAGAGCTGATCAAAAAGCGGTTTATCTAAACCCAGCTGTGCTCTTAAATGATCTTGATCAGCAAGTGAGGCAGTCTCCCCAAGCATCACCAGTACGGGATCTCCGGGCACAAGGTGAATCAAAAAAAAACAGAGGATAAAAATACCCAGCACCTGAAAAAAGAGCAATGAAAAATGATTAACTAAACTATGCCTCATTAATATTGACTTGATCGCCAACCTTTATTAAGTCAAACAGTTGCATGACATCGTCATTGGCCATTCTGATACAACCATGAGATGAGGGTTGGCCCAAAAGGTTTTCCTCGTTGGTACCATGAATGTAAATATAACGCTGCATGGTGTCGACATCCCCTAGGCGATTAAAACCTATCTCCAGCCCCGAGAGCCAAATCACTCTGGATAATATCCAATCACTTCTAGGTGATTGTTGTTCAAAGTCAGGTGACCATATTTCACCGGTAAAGCGTCGACCTTCGAACACACTAAACTTTTGACATTCACCCCCAATTTTAGCCCTAACGATATGTTTGCCTAATGGGGTTTGATTACTGTTTTTTCTTTGACCGACACCCTTGATGGCTGAGGATATCCTAAAGTGAAGGGTATCTTGTAAGCTTGAATAAAAAGAGAGGCTTTGATGTTTGATTGAAATTGAAATCTTAGCTGTCATCTTTTTTTATATACTTTAATCCTTGCCAATTTCCATCATTAGATGCCCTATAATCAGTTATCTTATCACTATAAACGACAACATTTCCCTCATACCATAAGGGTAAAAATGCTACGTCGGAGTAAATCGTTTCAATCACTTCACGCCAATCGTTAGAATTAAGCGCTAAGTTCAACTGCTTATCAAGCTTATCATTATGATAAAAACCTCTGTTTAGGCCTAGAGGTGGCACCATGGTTGAATGAAAAATTTTGTAATGAATATCAGGATTTTTAATGCCCACCCAAGTCAACGAGTACATTTGAAAATTACCCGACTGGATATCCTTGAAATAGGTACCCCAATCTAATGATGATATTTTCAAATCAATATTAATCTCATTAAGTTGACGCTGAATAATGGTCGCTAACTTTAATCGAAAAGGGTCGGTTGAGGTTTTAAAATTAATTTTTAAGGGTTGATTACCATTGAATGCATTAATGATTTTTTTTGCTTTGATTGGGTTATAGGGTAACGAGCCTATTGGTTGAGAGGCCCAATGATCCTCTGAAAAAAATTGGTTTGCTAGCTTGGTTTGATTGCTAAAGAAAAAGGCTATGATCTCTTCCCGATTAATTCCCATCATAATGGCTTTTCTTACATCCGGATTTGATAACACATCATCGCTAAAATTAAATCCCAAATAGGTGACATTTGAACCTACATTTTCTTTAACGGTCAGTCCTGCCTGTTTTTTTAAAAATCCAACTGTCTCTGTGGGGATATCGTTCTGCAATAGATCAATCTCCCCTCGCATTAACTTCAAAGCCCTGACTGTGGGGTCTTTGATCTCCTCAAACTTGACTAACTGGCCGTCTGATTTTCTCTGTAAGACTTCAGGCTGAGTAAATTTAGGAATAAAAAAAGTACCCGACCCAATAGGTTTTTGTGAAAAATTATGCCCTTGGTCTAAATGGGTTGCTCTCATGATCGGTAAATGAAGTCGAGTGAGGAAATTTTGATCGGCATGATTTAATTCAATACTGAAACTATTTGAATCTAATTTTTTAACATTTCTAATGTTTTGTAATTCTGAATAAAAGGGTGAGCTTGATAAGTTTTTAAGGTGTCCAATGGATGCCAAAATGTCATCCAAAGTCATCCGTGCTCCATCAGAAAAAGAAGGAAGGTTTTTGTAAAGAGTAAACTCATAACTTACATTATCAATTTGTTTATATTTCACAAGATTGGAATTTACTTTTTGGTGTTCATCAAATTCAAATAAATAGGAATAGATAAGTTGATTGATTCTCTCTGAGCTGGCATCCGCAGAAAATCTTGGATCTAAATTTTGAGCCTTCTGGGCTATGCCAAAGTAAATAATTTTGGGATCTTTGTCGACACCACAACCTACGAATAATAGGAAAAGAGAAAGTATAAAAAAGAGCTTAGTCTTCATTTGATTCAAACACACTGATGGATTCAACGTGCGAGGTGTGTGGAAACATATTTAAAATACCTGCGCCTTTAAAAGTATAATTTTTTTCATGGACTAAAATGCCTGCATCCCTTGCCAAAGAGGCAGGATTGCAAGATACATAGACAATTCTTTTGGGGCGATTGGTTTGATTAATCTGTTGAATTAAGTTTTGTGCGCCATCCCTAGGAGGATCGATTAACCATTTATCTGCCTGACCCAAGGGTGTTAATACATCATTCGAATGCTTAAAAAGATCAAGTTGCATGAAACTAACTAAGTGATCTAATTTATTTTTTTGGGCATTTTTATTTGCGGCATCGACTAAAAAACGATCACCCTCAAAACCAACCACTTTAGATTGGAATGTTGCAATCGGTAAAGTAAAATTTCCGAGCCCACAAAAGAAATCAAAAATTAATTCATCTTTTTTTGGGTCCAGATAATACATCGAGCGTCTTATCATGACCTGATTAATAAAAGGATTAATTTGAGTAAACCCAGTCGGATTAAATTGATAAGATAAATTGTATTCATCATTTTTAAATTCAATTAAATGATCGGTTGTCTCAAGTAATGGCTTGACGGTGTCATGGCCTTTGGTTTGTGTCCAAACTTCAACCTGGAACTCAGTCTGAAATCTCATCAATTCATCAGTATCATTAGTAGAGAGTGGTTTTAAAATTCTTAAGACAAGAATATGACGATCTTGATTTGAGGCATACTCAATTTGGGGTACCGCATCCTTGATCGATAATCGACTAAGACTTTTTTGCAGTGGCTCTAAAAGATTAGAAATTTTTTTTGGTAAAACCTCACAGCTCGTCATGTCTGTTAAGAAATGGGAAAGTTTTTCATTAAAGCCCACCAAGACTTTATTTTTCTTGTCTACAAATTTTGTCCTTAATCGTGCTTTATGTCGGTATTGTTTTTGAGGTCCAAAGATGGGGGAAAATATAGTATCTGGTTTTACTTTTGCCACATGCCATAAAGTCTCCTCAAAGGCTTTTTGTTTATAGGCAACTTGGGCTCCATAATCATAATGCTGCATTGAACAACCACCACAAATGCCATAATAGGTGCAAATAGGTTGGCTTCTTTGAGGTGAGGCCTCAAAAATATTTTCTGATTTTGCAAAAAAGACTTTTTTACTTTTTTTAAAAATTCGAAAACTGACTTTCTCACCTAGTAATGCATTTTCAATAAAAATAGTTTTCTCATTCTGATGAGCAATGCCTCTACCTTGGTGATCAATAGCCTCTATTCGAACTAAGTCATCAAAATTATCTTTGGGGGCCATGCAAATAACTAGGCTGGAAATAGACCCGTTGATAGGTATCGATCGCCCCGATCACAAGCTATAGAGACTATGACTGCATCAGGATTTTTTTTTGCAATTGAAAGAGCAACAAATAAAGCTCCTCCAGTCGAGGCACCACAAAAAATGCCCTCTTCTGAGGCTAAACGTCTAGCGGTTGCTTCAGCATTAGGTTGACTAACATTGATCACTTCATCAATATTCTCTTTGGTAAAAATTTTAGGGAGATAAGCCTCAGGCCATTTTCTAATACCAGGAATTTGAGCACCTTCCTCAGGCTGAACACCAATAATTTGTATGTTTGGGTTCATTTGTTTTAAAAACTTTGATGTGCCAACAATCGTGCCTGTGGTACCCATGCTTGAGATGAAATGCGTCACCTTGTTTTGCGTATCTCGCCAAATTTCAGGTCCTGTTCCCTCGAAATGAGCTCTTGGGTTATCAGGATTACCAAACTGATCTAACACAACCCCCTTGCCCTCAGCTTGCATGTTTAGCGCTGTATCTCTTGCAAGTTCCATACTTCCCTCTTTTGAAGTCAGTATCAACTCTGCACCAAAAGCCTTCATGGTTTGGCGTCTCTCAAGGGACTGATTCTCGGGCATGATGAGGATCATCTTATAGCCCCGCATGGCAGCGACCATGGCCAAGGCAATGCCTGTGTTTCCAGATGTTGCCTCGATAAGCGTATCACCAGGCTTAATATCACCGCGCTCTTCTGCTCTCTTGATCATCGAATAAGCAGGTCTATCTTTGACAGAGCCTGCAGGATTGTTTCCCTCAAGCTTTAAAAAAACTTGGCCCATACTAGGGCTAACCAATCTTTTTAATTGGGCTAGAGGGGTATTGCCAATGGTGGCTTCAATACTTAATGTCATTTTTTAATTTTTTTAAATATAAATAAGGCATAAATTAGAAAAAATAGATAACCTAAAAAAGCCATCATAGGCAAGGATAATCCATAAAAAGTCCAATCAACTTTTGAGCAATCACCTGTTCCCTGAAAGAGCAGATTAAATGCCTCCATTAACGGAAAATTTTCAAACATATAATCAAGGTCAATGCCGCACTCAGCTGGCACCGTAATATATTTTTGCTGTATCAGGACATGCCGTGCTGAAAAGATAAGTCCAACTATGGATGTAATTCCGATGGCTAATAAATAAATGATCCTCACAAAAAAGTTTAAAGGCAACCAAACAAAAAATACAAACAGGAGTCCCAACACGATAAAGATAATTCTTTGGGTGATGCATAAAGGACAGGGCTCTAATTGATAGGTGAGCTGAATCCATAAGGCAGCAACAATCATCAAAAAACTTAAAAGGGCCGCATAAATATTTGATCGTTTAAATGTCATTGAATACTAAAAAAATAAAACAATATGTACTATGATATTTTATGTAATTAATAAAGTTTATATTACCTTTGAATAACTCATACGATAATAGCTTAAACCCCAAAGTTTCCAAAATCTTTACCGTCAGCGAGATCAATCGTCTCGTCAAAAATGTTCTGAATGATAATTTCACCACGCTATGGATTAAGGGTGAAGTTTCTAATTTCACTGAAGCCAGTTCGGGTCACTGGTATTTCTCACTGAAAGATAATCAAGCACAGGTTAGATGTACCATGTTTCGTGGGCAAAATTTCAATCTAGGATGGCTTCCTAAAGATGGTGACTTAGTCGAGGCTCAATGCCAAATTGGCTTGTATGAAGCTCAAGGTCAATACCAACTTAATATTCAAATGATCCAACGCGCAGGGCTAGGTGCGCTATTCGAAAAGTTTAACCAGTTAAAAATAAAACTAGAGTCAGAGGGATTGTTTGATGAAGATCAAAAAAAACCTTTACCTGCCTACCCCCTAACAATAGGCGTGATTACATCACCCGATGCTGCTGCATTAAGGGATGTTTTAACCACGCTCAATCGCAGAGCCAATAAAACTAATGTAGTAATCTACCCCACACTGGTGCAAGGTGAATTAGCTGCCAATCAGATAATAGAGGCGATCAAAATTGCTAATGAAAGGCTTGAGGTTGATGTCTTATTATTATGCCGTGGAGGTGGATCCATTGAGGATTTGTGGCCCTTTAATGAGGAAAAGTTAGCCTATGAAATTTCCAATTCAAAACTACCCATCATCTCAGCAGTTGGTCATGAAACTGATTTCACCATCGCAGATTTTGTTGCTGACCTTAGGGCTGCCACACCAACCGCAGGGGCTGAAATTATTAGCGAGAATCTTTATAACCTAACTCAGAACCTAGACTACTATGCTGAGCATTTACTTAAAATGATTCAAACTAAAATTGAGCAGCAAATGATGCGTTGTGATTATTTAGAAAAAAGATTGCTATCCCCCAAACAGATTATTAGGGTTCAAGAAGAAAAAATTAAAGGTTATGAAACAAGGATCAAAAATCTTTTAGATAATAAATTTTCACACTACAACAATCGTGTCATTTTATTTAAATCAGCTTTAACCATCAGTCGGTATAAACAGATGCTAGAAAATATCAAAAGCTCCCTGATGAACCTAGAAAAAAGATTACTTTTAAATTGTAAAAATAAAATTAAGATGACTATGGACAAAATAGAAAATTATGATTACCGTTTAACACTTTTAAACCCAGAACTGATTCTGGAGCGTGGTTATTCCATAATTTATGATGATGACAAAAAGATTGTTAAGGATGTATCTGGTTTTAAGGTTGATGATAGAATCCATTTAAAACTTTATCGCGGAAATGCTGAAGCAAAAATCACAAAAAAATCATAGTCGGTACTGATGAAAAAATCCTCAAAACATAATGCGGGCATGTTTGCCCTATCATTAGCAGCCCTAGGAGTTGTATTTGGTGATATTGGGACCAGTCCACTTTACGCCATGCGTGAGGTCTTTACCATTGGTAATAATATTCTAGAACTCAACGCCATGAATGTTTTAGGTGTCCTATCCATCATTTTTTGGGCCCTCATTCTCGTAGTTAGCGTCAAGTACATCCTCTTTATCATGCATGCCAATAATCATGGTGAGGGCGGCATCATGGCTTTACTCTCTTTAGCCATGCGTAAAAATAAAAATAAACGACGAAGAATTTTTATTGCCTCGATTGGGATGCTGGGTGCATGCATGTTTTATGCAGACGGCATGATTACCCCTGCTATTTCAGTGATGTCAGCGATTGAAGGTATTGAATTTATTACACCCACATTCCATAGTTACATTATCCCCATCACACTCATTATTATTGTTGGGCTTTTCTCTTTTCAAAGCCGGGGAACAAGTACCGTTGGTTTTTTATTTGGGCCAGTGATGTTGTTATGGTTTTCATCTTTGGCTATGTTAGGGGTGATCAACATCATGAAAGAACCCGCTGTTCTCCAGGCGCTCAATCCTTATTACGCCTACTATTTTTTATCTAGTCAGCCTTCGATCGCATTCATAACATTAGGGGCCGTCGTATTAGTTGTTACCGGTGCCGAGTCACTTTACGCTGACATGGGGCACTTTGGACGCGACCCTATTAAATGGACCTGGTTTAGCTTTGTGTTTCCTGCTTTGGCTATCAACTATTATGGCCAAGGGGCTCTAGTACTGGCCGACCCGTCAACCATCAAGAATCCTTTTTATCTCATGGCGCCTGAATGGTTAATCATTCCTCTAGTAGCGCTGGCAACCATCGCGACGATTATTGCCTCACAAGCCTGTATCACCGGAGCATTTTCAGTCTCCAGACAAGCGCTGCAACTCGGATTCATTCCAAGGATGCGTATCGACCACACTTCTGAAAATCAAGAAGGTCAAATCTACTTGCCACGAGTAAACTGGATTCTCATGATAGGTGTCATGTCGGTTGTTTTAATTTTCCAAAGTTCAAGTGCACTAGCAGGCGCTTATGGGGTTGCTATCACCATCAACTTTGTTTTAACTACCTCGCTGGCTTGTTTTGTTTTTACACAAATATGGCGCTGGCATTGGCTAAAAACTTTACTTATTGTATGTGGCTTTCTTTTAGTCGACTTAATTTTTTTCGGTGCAAATATAATTAAAGTTTTTGATGGTGGCTGGTTTCCATTGCTCGTTGGTGCGATTCTCATATTTCTCATGTCAACATGGAAGAAGGGGCGATCTTTACTCTTCCGAAAAGTTAAAAATGAATCAATGCCCATTGACGTTTTCATGAAATCAATGAAAACCCAGTTAAAGAATCGAGTTAAAGGGACGTCTGTTTTTCTTACCCCCAATCCAGAGGGTGTCCCACACGCCCTGCTGCATAATTTAAAGCACAATAAAGTTGTGCATGAGAATGTGGTCTTACTAACCATTCGTTTTCATAACTACCCGCATGCAACGCGAGCAAACTTAATTGAGCTTGAGGAGCTATCCAATAAGTTTTACAAGGTCATCCTTAATTATGGCTATAAGGATGAAACCAATGTTCCTCGAGATCTCGCAAAGTGCAAGAAATTTAAGTTGTCGGTCGATGATGTGCAAACCTCTTACTTTATTGGTAAGGAAAGCCTAATTGCTGAACCATCAAATCACATGATGCTGTTTAGAAAAAAAGTGTTTGTCACCTTATTTAGAAGTGCCGAAAATATTACCAATCAATTTCATCTACCTACGAACAGAGTTGTGGAACTTGGGAGCCAAGTTATTTTCTAAACGTAATGATGCGAATTTTATTAATTTGTGTTTTATTTCTATCTGGTTGTGCCTCAACCACACTTAAAACTGATTCTGAAGTCACACGAAGTCAGTTCCTCTTACTACCTGAATACATGGCCATGGGTATGGCCGAGGATGCATACAGGCAAGAGATCAATAAAGCAGAGGAAAATAATAAGCTCAATGAAAATGCGGAGGAAGTAAAACGTGTCAAAGACATTGCCTACAAACTTATCGATCAGGTATTTGTGTTCAGGGATGATGTGAGTGATTGGAACTGGGAAATTAATGTTGAGACCAGTGAGGAGGTTAATGCCTATTGTATGCCTGGTGGAAAAATCATGGTTTTTTCAGGCATCATCGAAAAAACTCATGCCACTGATGATGAGATTGCCGCTATTTTGGGTCATGAAATAGCGCATGCCTTAAGGGAACATGGCCGTGAGCGAATGTCGACCGCCTTTGTGCAACAAGTGGGTTTAATCGGATTTGCAGCCTATATTTCAAGTCGGGATGGTAGTCGCCTATCGAAAGAGACCGCCATTCAGGCAGCTGCCTTGGGTGCTACTTTATTTTTTGCCTTACCCAACAGCCGTGAACAAGAAAGAGAGGCAGATAAATTAGGTCTTGAGTTGGCTGCTAGGGCTGGTTATAACCCCATGGCAGCGGTGAGCTTGTGGAGAAAAATGGATGCCCTATCCAATGTTGATATGCCAGAATTTCTAAGTACGCACCCTTCGAATGAAAATCGAATCGAGGACATCACTCAGCACGCTAAAGTCGTCAATCATCTTTACCTAGAAAATAAGCCCAAATAATAACTCTCATTGGTAGGTATTAGATTAAAGTAGGTTAAAATACAGCCTTTATCAACAAAGTAGTTAAAGAATATGTCAAATTTACAAAATATTATTGAAGATGCTTTTGAAAATCGAAGCAGCATTACTCCTCAATCAGTCAGTAGTGAAATTAAAACTGCAATTAATGAAACCATTGAAGGCCTTAATCAAGGCAATTTAAGAGTGGCTTCAAGAATTGGTGATTCACAAGAATGGGAAACCCATCAATGGATTAAAAAAGCAGTCCTTCTCTCCTTCCGTATTGATGATAATCATCAAATGAATGCGGGCTATACAAACTACTTTGATAAAGTGCCCTCAAAATTTGCAAATTTCCAGGAGAAAGATTTTAAAGAGGGTGGTTATCGCGTCGTCCCAAACGCCATGGTTCGTCATGGAAGCTTCATCGGTAAAAATGCTGTTTTAATGCCCTCCTACGTCAATATCGGGGCCTATGTTGATGAGGGTACCATGGTAGATACTTGGGCTACGGTGGGTTCTTGCGCTCAAATTGGTAAGAATGTTCACCTCTCAGGAGGTGTGGGTATTGGTGGAGTGCTTGAGCCTGTGCAAGCAGGGCCCACCATTATTGGAGATAATTGCTTTATCGGTGCCAGATCTGAAGTGGTTGAAGGAGTTGTTGTGGAGGATAATGTTGTGGTTTCTATGGGCGTATACATTGGCCAATCAACCAAAATTCTTGATCGTGAAACCGGTCAAGTTACCTACGGTCGAATTCCTAAAGGCTCTGTTGTTGTTTCAGGTAATCTTCCATCAAAAGATGGTAGCTATTCCCTTTACTGCGCTGTGATTGTCAAAAAAGTTGATGAAAAAACACTTGGTAAAGTAGGTATCAACGAACTCTTAAGAGGAATTTAAGATGTACCAAGTTTATGGTATTAAAAATTGTAATACTGTAAAGAAAGGTTTGGACTGGCTTGATCATAACCAGATTGAGTATGAATTTTTGGATGTTAAAAAAAATGTGCTCGATAAAAATTTATTAAACACATGGATGAAAAACCTACCGGCTAACCTTCGTTGGGAGCAACTTATCAACAAAGCAGGTATCACTTGGCGTCAACTTTCCGAGGAAGACAAATTAAGCGCTGAAAATACGCAAGGTGCCATTCAATTAATTTTAAAAAAACCTTCGGTTATGAAAAGACCTGTGATTACGGAAAATAATCAAGTCATATCCATTGGTTATGATGATACTCATTTCAAAGAGAATTTTTTATGAGTCAAACACTTGAACTAGCAAAACAACTAATTGAACAAAAATCAATTACGCCTGCGGATGTCAATTGCCAGTCAGATATGGCTGATCGACTTAAACCTCTTGGTTTTAATATCGAAACACTTAAATCTAATGGGGTTACTAATTTCTATGCCAGGAAGGGTGATGCATCACCGTTTGTTGTTTTTGCCGGACATACTGATGTTGTGCCTCCAGGTCCCATAGATAAATGGCAAAGTGATCCCTTTGTGCCTACCATCAGAGACAATAAACTCTATGGACGTGGAGCGGCCGATATGAAAAGTTCTCTAGCCGCCTTTATCGTTGCCATCGAGGAATTTTTAAACGATCATGCAAGCTTCAAAGGTTCTCTGGGACTTTTGATTACCTCCGATGAGGAGGGAGTCGCAACCGACGGGACAGTTAAGTTAGTGGATATGCTCAAAAAAAGGGGTGAACTCATCGATTACTGTATCGTAGGTGAGCCAACCTCTAATCTAAAATTTGGTGATACCATTAAAAATGGGCGTCGTGGATCCCTTTCTGCAAGTCTCATTGTCAAAGGAATTCAGGGGCATATAGCCTACCCTCACCTTATAAAAAATCCTATCCATGCCATTGCCCCTGCTATTGATGCCCTTGTTAAAGAAAAATGGGATGAGGGCAATGAGTTTTTCCCGGAGACATCATGGCAGGTCTCAAACATTAATGGTGGAACCGGTGCCACCAATGTGGTCCCGGGTGAGGTTGAGATTAAATTTAATTTTAGATATTCAACCGCAAGCACGGCAGATCAATTAAAAGATCGAGTGGAAAAAATTCTTAAAAACCATGACCTGGATTATGAGATTGAGTGGGAGCATTCAGGAAAACCTTACCTCACTCAACCAGGCAAATTAGTGGATGCCATGAGTAATGCTATTAACAGGGTTGTTGGGATATCGCCCGATGTATCAACCACGGGCGGAACCTCAGATGGTCGATTTATTGCTGATATATCTCAGGAGGTGATTGAATTTGGCCCCATTAACGAATCCATACACAAAATTAATGAGCATGTTGTTGTGGGTGACATTGATCGATTAAAAGATATCTACAAAGAAACCTTAATTCATTTACTTACTTAATTTTATTTCATCAACGAATTCGTTGTGGAATTCTAAAATCTTTTGTATCAATTTCACAAGCACTTAAAAGATTCAAGGTGTGCTTCTGAGAAAGTTCTTCATGCATGCCACGTTTTAGGTAATTAGGAAGGCTCAGGGGTCCAAAACGAATACGAATGAGACGACTGACCTTGATATCAAAATACTCAAACATCCTTCGAACCTCTCTATTTCTACCCTCTTTAATAGAAACCTTGTACCACTTATTAGCCCCCTCACCCCCCTCAAACGAGAGACTCTCAAACTTTGCGATACCATCCTCTAGCTTGATACCCTTGCACAAAAGATTTCCCTGCTCCTCAGTTAGATCACCAAGAATTCTGACAGAGTATTCTCGAATCGCCCCGTACCTTGGGTGCATTAATTTATTGGCTAACTCACCTGATGATGTAAAGATCAAAAGGCCCGAGGTATTAAAATCAAGCCTTCCAATCGCAATCCACTTGGCTTGTTTAATTTTAGGTAACTTTTGATAAACGGTTGGCCGTCCCTTAGGGTCCTTAACAGTAACTATTTCACCCTCGGGCTTATGATAGAGAATTACCCTTGGAAGATTTTTAACCCTAGGTGCGCCAACCAACTTTCCATCAAAGCTTATTTGATCTTCATTGCTTACCTGTTGCCCTAAAACAGCTGGCAGACCATTCACAGTAATTTTTCCATCAATGATTGCTTGCTCAATCTGTCTTCTGGAGCCGTAACCAAGTTGAGCGAGGTATTTATGGATCCTCTCTGAGCTTGATTTACCTATAGAAACGTTATGGCTAGATCTTTTTTGAGCCCTAACTTTATCATTCATCAAGATTACCCTCGCTCGATAATTCTTGTTCATCCATCAAATCATCATCCGAGGTAAGGGTATTTATATCAGGTAACTGTGACAGTGATGTCAGTGAAAAATCATCAAGAAAAAACTTGGTTGTTCCATAAAGTGCGGGACGGCCAGGAACCTCTTTATAACCAATGATCTCGATCCACTCACGCTCTAAAAGTTGGCGAATTGAATTTGGGTTTAAGGAGACACCTCTAATTTTTTCAATATCGCCTCGCGTAACAGGTTGACGGTATGCAATGATAGCCAAGACCTCTAAGACGGCTCTTGAATACTTCACCAAACGATCAGGATTTAAACGGGTTAAATTTTCACAAAAACTAGACTTTGCTTCAAAACGATAACCTGAAGCAACCTGAACCAAGTCCATGGTTTTCTCCTGCCAATCATTTTTGATTTCATCGATTAACATTCTAAGTGTTGAGCGTTCAACCTTTTCCTCGAAGAGTTTTTGTATATCGTCAATGGATAGTGGGCGGCTACTGGTTAGGAGAGCAACCTCAATGGTTTCTTTTAACTTTAGTGAATGTTCCATTAGATATCCCCTCGCTTCAAATAAATCGGAGAGCATGGCGCTTGTTGATTAATTTTTATCATGCGTTCCTTACAAAGCTCCAAGATAGCCAAAAAACATACCACCATTTTTGCGAGTGGGTCATGTTTAATATCGAACAGTGAGGCAAACTCAACAAAATCTTTCTCCGTCACTTGTTTGAGAATGAGTGTCATGTGCTCACGCACAGACAGTTCGGATCGTTCAATTTTATGTGACTCAAATTGCTTGGCCCTTTTGATCACATTCTTCCATGCATCAAAAAGTTCTTCAATCGTCACATCAGGTAATTTAGTTTCAACCACCCTTTCAAAATAACTTTGCGCAACAAAACGATCACGCCCAACTTGAGGAATTTCGTTGAGCTCTTGCGCAGCAGTCTTCATAAGCTCGTACTCGATGAGTTTTTTGACAAGCTCAGAGCGCGGATCAACCTCATCATCCTCCTCACTTTCCGGTGTTGGCAGGAGCATTCTTGATTTAATTTCAATAAGCATCGCAGACATTAAGAGATAATCGGCTGCTAATTCAAGTTTGACTTGCTTCATTTTCTCAACGTAATCAATGTACTGTGCCGTTAATATCGCCATCGGTATATCGAGGATATCAATATTATTTTTACGAATCAGATACAGCAGTAAGTCTAAGGGGCCCTCGAAAGAATCGAGATAGACCTCCAATGCATCCGGTGGAATAAATAAATCCTGAGGTGCGGCCTCAATGAGTTCACCGTAAACTTTTGCATTAAAACCAGAATTGATTATTGATTCACTCATGAAAAATTAATACCCATAACCTCACGAACTTCCCTCATCGTATCTCGTGCGAGCTTTCTTGCTTTCTCACACCCTTCAGCCACAACACTTTTAACTAAATCGGGGCTTTCAATATAATTATTTGCTCTTTCTTGGATGGGTTTAAGCTCTTTTTGAATAGATTCAATGACTGGCTGCTTACATTCAACGCATCCAATCTCAGCACCTTTACAGCCTTGCTCAACCCAGTTTCGGGTTTTTTCATCAGAGTAGACTTGGTGAATTTGCCATACCGGACAATTGTTAGGATCACCTGGATCATTTCTTCTAATACGCGCAGGATCGGTTGGCATGGTTCTTATCTTTTTCTCAATATCCTCAGGGGACTCCCTCAAGGCCAAGGTATTATTGTATGACTTCGACATCTTCTGACCATCCAAACCAACCATCTTTGAGGCTGGCGTTAGCTTGTATTCTGGCTCAATTAAGATCATTTTTCCCCCGCCCTCTAAAAAACCTAAGAGACGCTCTTTGTCACCTAAACTCAAATTTTGCTGCTCTTCAATCAACACCTGAGCCGCTTCAAGCGCCTGATCATCGCCCTCTTCTTGATAGGCCGTTCTGAGTTCACGGTAAAGTTGGCCACGTTTTGAACCTAATTTTTTAATTGCCTCTTCGGCCTTATCCTCAAAACCCAACTCTTTTCCATATAAATGATTAAATCGCCTTGCAACCTCTCGTGTAAATTCAATATGTGGAACCTGGTCTTCACCCACAGGAACCTGCGTTGCTTTATAAATAAGAATGTCAGCGCTCTGTAATAGTGGGTATCCTAAAAAACCGTAAGTTGATAAATCTTTAGATGAAAGCTTCTCTTGTTGATCTTTATAGGTCGGTACTCGCTCCAGCCAACCTAATGGAGTGATCATCGACAACAGTGTGTGTAACTCCGCATGCTCAGGTACCTTTGACTGAATGAAAACTGTGGCTAGAGCCGGATCAATTCCAGCGGCAAGCCAATCAATCACCATATCCCATACATTTTTTTCAATGATTTCTGGGTCATCATAATGTGTAGTCAAAGCATGCCAATCCGCCACGAAAAAGAGGCATTCAGACTCGTGTTGAAGATTAACCCAATTTTTTAAAACGCCATTGTAGTGACCTAAATGCAGGCTACCAGTGGGCCGCATTCCAGAGACTACTCTTTCAATTGCCATAATATTTCCAATACTTTGTTAACCAAAAATGCCAAAGATAATACCCTGGCTCATTCTAACTAAAGGCATCAAAATTTGACTTAATAAACCTGACACCAGTAAGAAAATTAAAATAAAAAATCCATACCGCTCCAACCCTGCAACGTAATTTGACCAAGGATGAGGTAACACACTAACCGCAATTCGACCGCCATCAAGTGGAGGGATTGGTAAAAGGTTCAGCACCATAAGCACAATATTAATTTGTATACCTGCTAAACACATCACGCGCATGAACAACTCAGCATCTTGAGGAAAAAAATTAATCCTAGCCAATAAAATCGTCCAAAAAATAGCCATAACTAAATTCGCAGCAGGCCCAGCAAGTGCGACCCAAAACATATCTTTTTTTGGATTCGTTAAATTGGAGAAATTAACAGGTACAGGCTTAGCCCAACCAAATAAAATACCTCCTACCAAAAGTGTGAGGGCAGGAAAAATAACCGTACCGACAGGGTCAATATGACGAAGTGGATTCAATGAAATACGGTTCATGTAATGTGCAGTCATATCACCAAAGTATCGCGCGACATAACCATGGGCCGCTTCATGAACAGTAATGGCAAAGAGTATTGGTAAAGCGTAGGCGGATATTTTTTGAATAATTGTCAGTTCCATTGATGACATTCTATGATAAGTGTTTCTATTAAAAAAGAACTAATTGATCTTTACCTCCGACAAATGCCAATCCATCCATATCGGCTGGCATTGGTTAGGAAATTGAAAGAGCCTACCCATTTCTCGATGCGAAATACCCGGTCCATGAAAATCTGAACCGCAAGAAGCGAGCAAATCATACTGATCTGCCATATCTGCAAAAAAATGACTTTGTGAAGGATCTTGGCTACCAGAAACAACCTCTATGCCCACGCCACCAGCCGCTTTAAAATCACTCATAAGCCGAGGATAAAGTTTATTACCCATATCATAGCGCCCTGGGTGAGCAATCACGGCTGCTCCACCCGCATCCCTTATCCACCCCACTGCATCCTCTAAAGAGGCCCACTCATGTTCAACATAACCCGGTTTGCCCTGGGTTAAATATTTCTTGAATACCGATTTGATATCCTTGGCAAAACCTTTTTCAACGATGTATCTTGCAAAGTGTATACGCCCTAAAATGCCTGACTGAGCATATTTCATAGCTCCTTCGTAAGCTTGCTCAATACCAGCCAAGCCCAAAGCATGACTCATCCTTTTAGCCCTGTCATCTCTACCCTGCCTTATCATCTCAAGATGGCTCTTTAAATTCTGATTATTGGCCTCAAAATTTAATCCAACAATGTGAACCGTTCGTTTTTGCCACGTAACAGAAATTTCGACTCCATTAATAAAAATCATGTTCATTTGGGAAGCTTTTTGTCTTGCCTCATCAAGACCTGCGATATCATCATGATCAGTGAGCGCTAAAACATTCACGCCCTTCTCAGAGGCATGATGGACAAGTTGAGCGGGACTCAAAAGTCCGTCGGATATAGTAGAATGACAATGAAGATCAACAATCAAATTTGGATTATTCATTTATTCAATTATAGTGGTTTTATTTTTTAATCAACAGGTAATTTTATTGTGAAATTTTTTTATGACTTACTTCCCGTAATCCTTTTTTTTGTTGCTTACAAGATGTATGACATTTTTGTGGCAACCGCAGTTGCCATCATTGCAACACTTGCACAAATAGCCATTGTTTACTTAAAACATCGAAAGCTTGAAAAGATGTTGGTATTCAATGGATTGATGATTACCGTCCTTGGCGGTTTAACCATACTTTTAAAAGATAAATATTTCATCATGTGGAAACCCTCTGTGATCTATTGGGCTTTTGCCTTAGCTCTTTTGTTTGCAGATCAATTTTTTAATCGTAACCTCGTCCAGTTAGCGTTAGGAAAGCAAATGGAGTTGGGCAAAATTGTGTGGAAAAAGATTAATATTTTTACGGCTCTATTTTTTATTTTATTAGGCTTTATAAATTTATTTGTCGCCTATAACTTCAGTGAAAATACTTGGGTTAACTTTAAACTTTTTGGCCTAACAGGTTTACTTTTTTTATATATGATTGCTATTGCTATTTATATATCTAAAACCAATAAGGATAGATGATGTGGTACGTATTCAATGCAAAAGATAAAAAAGATACTTTAGATCTAAGATTAAAACACCGCCCTGAACACTTGGCTCGTCTTGAGTTATTGATTCAAAAAGGTCGTCTTCTAGTTGCGGGTGCTTATCCCGCCATTGATAGCATTGACCCTGGGCCCAATGGCTTTCTGGGTAGCTTAATTATTGCCGAGTTTGACTCAATCGACGAGGCTCAAAACTGGGCGGATGAGGAGCCGTTTCTTAGATACGGTATTTATGAATCCATCGATGTTAAACCCTTTAGAAAAAGCTTACCTTGATTGATGATTGATATTATTAAAGAAAGGCTCAGCCACCTATCCCCCCTAATGATAGAGATCACTGATCAAAGTCATCTGCACCATGGACATAAAGGTAACTCAGGTGGTGGCCATTACACACTGACAATTACCAGTGCGTCATTTTCTCAATTAAAACGCATGCAAAGACATCGACTTATCTATGATGCACTGGCCGACCTCATACCTAGTAAAATTCATGCATTAAGCATTAAAGCGCTTGCCCCCGATGAATAAGATCCTCACTTTTCTTCTTTTTTTCATTCATAGTTCTTTGGCTTGGTCCGATGTAGCAAACGTCAATGGCGAGATTATTGAAGACCGATTTTTAGAATTCATTGTGGATGAGGTTGAAAAGCAAGGTCGCGAGATCAATCAAGATATGCGCAATAATATTGTGGATCGCCTCATTGATCTAAAAGTGATTAACCAGGCCGCAAAAAAATCAGGATTGCTTGATGACCCGAAAATTCTTACCCGTGCACAATTGTCGACTCAGGAATTAATTTATACATTGTTTCTGCAAGACTACATAATAAAAAATCCAGTGAACGATAAGGATGTCGAGGATGAATACACAAAATTCAAAAAAACATTTAATGAAAAAGAGTATCTCGCCAGTCACATTCTTTTAAAAACAAAAAATGAGGCAGAAGATGCCCTGAAAAAACTCTCCGAGGATGCTGATTTTGCAATGCTTGCAAAATCAAAATCTATCGATCACGAGACCAAAGATAATGGAGGGTCACTTGGTTGGTTTAGGAAAAACGATATGGTCGTGCCTATTTTTAATCAAGTGATAAAAATGTCTAAAGGAGAAGTGACAAAAACTCCCATACAAACTAAATTTGGTTGGCATATTATTAAGTTGATCGATATAAAAAATGCTAATCCACCCTCTTTTGAAGAAGTTAAAGAGGAACTTAAGACAGGTCTTCAAAAAGCTAAGCTTAAAAAATACCTGGATGATTTAAGGGCACAAGCTAAGATCAAGATTAATTAAAAAAATTGTTTGAAGTTACCGAATCTTTATTTTATAATTGAGAATGATTCTCATTTAGGAACATGATGACGCTAAAACAATTACTTGCAGGCCAAACTGGAGTGATCAAATCATTAACTGAAAACGATCTGTTTAATGATCGCTTGGTAGCACTCGGCCTTAAAAAAAATAGCATCATCGAATTGATTCGACAAGCAAAATTTAATGGTCCTTTTCACTTAAAAATTGGAACCACAGAGTTTATGCTGCGCTCCAGCATTGCTGAACAAATTCAAATAGAAGTATATAACCAACCTCAAAGTCTATGAAAAGAGTTGCCTTAATTGGCATGCCCAATACAGGCAAGTCTACTCTATTTAATAAAATCAGTGGATCTTCCGCTAAAGTAGGTAATTGGCCAGGCGTGACTGTTGATCTTTTATCAGTCAAAACCATGTTTGGTGGGGAGTTAATTGAGCTGATTGATCTGCCTGGTATTTATGGCTTAAGTGGCTATTCAGAGGATGAAAAGGTCGTTGCTGACTTTATTAAAAATAATCAGATTGACCACATCTTCTATGTCGCTAATAGCACCCAATTAGATCGTCAACTTGAACTCATGCTGGAATTAAAAAAATTTAATATTCCACTAACATTAGTTGCTAATATGATCGACGAGGCCAAGGCCTTTGGTATTGAAATTGATTTTAAGGTGCTAGAGCAATGTCTACAAACCGAGATCATTCCCATTAGCGCAAAATATGGGCAAGGTTTTGAAAAGCTTCATCAAAAACCAAAAAAAAATCTACCTCAAAAAAAACAGATCATTGAACTAGATCAAGTTGTAAAAAAAACGATTCATTATCCTGCTCGATTAAATAACCAAAATACCAAAAAATTAGATGCTCTTTTTTTAAATCCCGCCTTTGGACTTCCCATCTTCCTTTTTATTATTTTTGGGGTCTTTCAGTTTGTTTTCTCAGCCGGTCAACCTATTCAAGAATGGATGAGCAACTTCTTCTCTCTCATACAAGAAAACTATCTTATTCCGCTTTTAAGTCCTTTAAACAGCATGCTGCAAAGTTTTATCATCGATGGAGTCTATGCCGGTTTAACTACGGTGGCTGCTTTTGTGCCTATTATCATTTTATTTTTTTTCATTATGACCATTATCGAGGACAGCGGTTATTTCTCCAGAGCAGCTTTTTTAATGGATAAAATTATGGAAAAAATGGGGTTAGATGGGCGAGCTTTTGTCATGATGTTGATGGGTTTTGGATGTAATGTTCCAGCGTTAATGGGTACTAAAATCATGAGGACAAAAGAAATAAGGTTTTTAACCATGTTGGTCATACCCTTCTCGCTCTGCTCAGCAAGATTACAAGTCTTCTTATTTTTAATTGCCGCCTTTTTTTCACCTACCCATGGAGCTTTGGTGCTATTTTCTTTGTACTTACTTAGTTTTTTTTCTATTTTTATAACGGCCATTATTTTTAAAAATAAATACCAAAGTAACGAACCTCTAGTTTTGGAACTACCCCCCTATCGCTTCCCCACAACACGTCAAATTCTCATTAGGGGCTGGCATGAGGTGAAACACTTTCTAAATCGTGCCTCAAAATTTATTGTGTTAGGTGTGATTGTTGTATGGGCCTTAACTCATTTTCCAGCTGGGTATGAGCCAGCATCTGAACAAACTTACGCAGGGGTGATTGGAAATTTTTTTCATCCTATCTTTGACCCCATAGGGATAGATCAATTACTCGTGATTGCCTTAATTTTTGGCTTCATCGCAAAAGAAATTTTGATAGGAGCCCTAGCAGTTATTTTTGGCCTGGAGGGTCAAGCCCTATCATCCCATCTTGTAGAACTCTTCAATCATGGTCAAGCCATTAGTTTTATGATTTTCACCCTGATATATACACCTTGCCTATCCACCATTGCCACACTCAAGAATGAATCTAAAGATAGGACCTTAACCATACTGTCTATTTTTTGGTCTCTAGGGCTTGCGTGGCTTATGAGTTTTATTTTCTACCAAATATATTTACATATTTAGAAAATCGATAATTAAACCACGCTAAAGACTGTTAAAATTTCATTTTCAAAAATTCAATTGATCTACAATTAATGAATAAAAATTCAATTATTTTCCTTGATGGTAATCAAGTCTTTTCAGACTTTAGGAAAATAGGTCTTTTAGGAAAAATCCAGAAGATTGTAGCTAAAATCAAAGATATTGAATCCAGTTACCTCCATGCTATTGAATCGAATCAGTCCCTTAATAATAGCGACCTGGATAAGTTAAAAAAATTACTGGATTATGGGCCCAAGAATATTAACAGCATAAGTGATCATAATTCTTTTTTTATTGGGCCCAGGATTGGTACTATTTCCCCCTGGAGTTCCCGGGCAACCGATATTGCAAAACATTGCAATATCCCATTAAATAAAATTGAACGTTGCATCTCGATCAAAATGGATTGTGAGCCAAACCTTTCTGAAGATGAATTAATGGCCATTGCAAAGTTAATTTATGATCAAATGACTGAAGATATTTTTCTGCAAAAATCAGACATAAAAAAACTTTTCACCCACCAAACACCAAAACCAATCAACCATATCAACATTCTTGAAGATGGTCTTGATGCCATTAGGACTTTTAGTGTTAATCATGGCCTTGCGTTATCTGATGATGAAATAAGCTATCTTTATAACTATTTTGTTTCTATCAATAGAAATCCAACAGACGCTGAACTGATGATGTTCGCTCAAGCCAATTCAGAGCATTGTCGACACAAAATCTTTAATGCCAAGTGGACCATTAATCATGAAGAAAATGAGCGTTCTCTTTTTCAAATGATTAAAAATACGCATGAAATAACGCCCCAAAAGACAGTTGTAGCATACTCAGATAACTCGTCTATTGTCGAAGGTAAAAAAAGTATGCGTTTTTATCCAGACCATGAGGGTCATTACAAGGAGCATGAGGATTTAACACATTATCTAATGAAGGTTGAAACCCATAACCATCCTACAGCTATCTCACCTTTTGCAGGCGCGGCAACAGGAGCTGGAGGAGAAATTCGAGATGAGGGTGCAACAGGTCGTGGCTCAAAACCCAAAGCTGGCTTATCAGGATTTTCTGTATCAAACCTTAGAATTCCTGATTACCCTCAATCGTGGGAAAAAAAGACTATTGGCAAACCAAGCCGCATCGCCTCACCACTTCAAATTATGATTGATGGTCCCATTGGTGCAGCATCCTATAACAATGAATTTGGTCGCCCAAATATTGCTGGTTATTTTAGAACGCTCGAAATTGAGCATCAATCAAAATGGTATGGCTACCATAAACCCATCATGTTGGCTGGGGGTGTCGGTAATATTTTAGATAAACATACACACAAGCATGCATTAAATGAAAATGATTTATTGATTCAGCTAGGTGGTCCTGCCATGCTTATTGGCCTCGGCGGAGGGGCTGCATCCAGCATGGACACCGGTTCTAATTTAGAAAATCTTGATTTTGATTCGGTACAAAGAGGCAATCCAGAGTTACAAAGGAGAGCCCAAGAAGTGATTGATCGATGTTGGCAAATGCATGACAACAATCCTATCCTAAGCATTCATGATGTAGGCGCGGGTGGGCTCTCAAACGCTTTTCCAGAACTTATTAATGATGGTGGGGTTGGTGCTGTTTTTAATCTCAGAGACGTTAATAATGAAGAGCCAGGAATGTCTCCAAAGGAGATATGGTGTAACGAAGCACAAGAGCGTTACGTGCTTGCAATCAAAGAATCGGACCTTGAGCGTTTCAAATTAATATGTGAGAGGGAAAGGTGTCCCTTTGCCGTTGTAGGTCGCGCAACCAAAGATAAAAAATTGTTAGTCAAAGACAATCTCCTTAAAGAGGATGTGGTCAATATGGACCTGGGGATTTTACTGGGCAAACCCCCTAAAATGGAAAAAAATGTTATTCCCCCTAAAAAGCTTGAAGAGAAACAAGGTCAGCTTTATGGGAATTTGAGTGAAGATTTAGAGCGAGTTCTTAATTACCCTGCCGTTGCCAATAAAAATTTTTTGATAACCATTGGAGATCGTTCAGTGACGGGGCTCATTAGTCGAGATCAAATGGTAGGTCCATGGCAAGTTCCTGTCAGCGATGTTGCAGTCACTAAACTTGATTTTACCTCCTATCACGGTGAAGCTTTCGCTGTGGGTGAAAAAACACCACTGGCGATTATAGATGCCCCAGCTTCAGCAAGGATGGCCGTAGGTGAAGCCATTACCAATATTACCGCCAGTAATATTCCTGAATTGAGCTCTATCAAACTATCAGCGAATTGGATGGCCGCCACAGGTCAAAATGATCAGGATTATGAGTTGTTCGAGGCTGTCAAAACGATTGGGATGGACCTTTGTCCACAGTTATCCTTAAGTATTCCTGTGGGCAAAGATTCACTATCAATGCAAACCAAATGGCATGATAAACAAGACAAGTCAGTGCAATCACCCTTATCGGTGATAATTTCAGCATTTTCAGAATGCTCTGATACTCGGAAGACACTCACCCCTCAGCTGCAAAGAGACCAAAACTCAACACTCATTTTCATTGACTTAGGAGAAGGCAAAAATCGTTTAGCAGGTTCATCATATTTATTAAGTCAAAATGAGGTAGGTAAAACATGTCCTGATCTTGAGGATAGTGCCTTATTAAAAAACTTTTTTTCATCCATCCAAAAACTTAATCAAGAAAACAAGTTACTTGCCTATCATGATCGGTCGGATGGGGGTCTCATCATTACTTTGCTTGAAATGGCTTTTGCAGGCCGATGTGGTATTGATATCCAACTAGATCAGTCAATGGATAATGCCGTTATTGAGACGTTATTTAATGAAGAACTGGGTGCGGTTATTCAAGTATCTAATCAACATGTAGATGAAGTTGAGCAATGGCTAAAAACGCATATCACTGAACATATATTTAAGATTGGTAAGCCTGATCTCAAACATACAATAAGCATAAAAGACAGCAATACAAATGAGTTATATCAATCTACCCGCTCTCACCTTCAGAAAATTTGGTCTTCAACAACCTACCATATGCAAACGCTTCGTGATAACCCTAAGGCTGCACATGAGGAATTTGTGGCCATTGAAGATGATTTAGATCCAGGTATTCAAGTCAAACTCTCTTTTGAAGTGCCTGAAAAAGTTCATATCAAAAAAACCAAGCCCAAAATAGCTGTTCTGCGAGAACAAGGCGTGAATGGGCAAAATGAAATGGCTGCAGCTTTTTATTACGCAGGATTTGATGCTCATGATGTGCACATGTCAGATCTCATGACTGGACGTTTGAAGCTGAGTGATTTTCAAGCCATGGTTGCTTGTGGAGGTTTCTCTTACGGTGATGTCTTGGGTGCAGGTCAAGGATGGGGAAAATCTATTTTATTTAATGAAAAATTAAAGGGCCAATTCCAAGAGTTCTTTAACCAAAAAAATAAATTAACCCTTGGGGTTTGTAACGGCTGTCAGATGCTCAGCAGCATTAAAGAAATCATTCCTGGGACGGATTATTGGCCCTCCTTTGTTAAGAATGAATCTGAGCAATTTGAAGCCAGGTTTGTGAGTGTCGAGATTCAAAAAACAAATTCGCCTTTTTTCAATGAAATGCAGGGTAGCATCCTTCCGATTGCTGTAGCCCATGGTGAAGGGCGTATCCAATTTGATCACCCAGACCATTTAGATCAACTTGTTAAAAATGGCCTTGCAGCACTGAATTATGTGGATCATTTTTCTAAGGGAACTTTACGTTACCCTCTTAATCCAAATGGTTCTGAAATGGGTATTACCGGTATTACTAATTTTGATGGAAGTGTCACAATTATGATGCCTCACCCTGAAAGAGTTTTTTTAGCGGATCAAAATTCATGGTATCCAAAAGATTGGAATCATTTTGGGCCTTGGTATAAAATGTTCGCCAATGCAAATTTGTACTTTAATTAATAACAGGAAAAAATATGAAAAATCTTTTTAAATCTCTAATTGCTTCAATGCTTATCGTCTCTTTCAGTGCATTTGCCTTAAACGATGCAGAAGAGTTGGAATTCACCGGTGCGGTGAATGATGGTGATTTAAAAACGGTCAAAAAATACGTTGAGACCATGAATGTTAATCTTGAAGATAGTTATTTTGCCTGGACACCACTTCTGATGGCTGCTGCAAAAGATCAAATGGAAATTTTAGTGTACCTTGTCGATAAGGGAGCAAACATCAATTACACACATCCTGTAACCAGATTCAATGCTTTACATCATGCTGCGTTTAATGGCGACAAGGAAATGGCTAAATACCTTGTGGACAATGGCATCAATAAGCAACAAAACCTTAAGGGTGATGTATCTATCATTAGAGCTCTTAAAGAGGATAACAAAGCAGAAATGGCCGATTACTTGGCGACTTTAGGTATTAAAGACGAGGGATGTCAAGAGAAGCGATGCTTCTAAATGTGTCAGCTAATTTTTATAAAAAATTAGTATTTTGTTTATCCTTAACATTTCTAATCTTACCTAATCTGGGCTGTGCCTATAATTCTGCTTCATACAGCCCACCCCCTACTCAATTAAATTTATCCGTACCCCCAGGTTTCAGTATTGAAATCTACGCAAAACTTGAGCCTTGTGAGTCATGCTTCATAACGGGCCCACGCATGATGGCCACAGATGATGAAGGTAATTTATTCGTTGCCACGGGTAAACTTAATAAAGTTTATAAAATAGAACCCTCTAATAATATCAATGTAAGCACTGTAACGTGGTTGGATGATCTTAATATCCCTAATGGCATTGCCTATCACAAGGGATATATCTATGTCGCCAATGAAGATCATGTCCTAAAAGTCTCTCAAAAAAATCCAAATGATAAAAAAATTATTATCCAAAATTTAGCCACGGGCGGCCATACAACAAAAACAATTAAGATCGGTCCAGATGATTTTATTTATTTAAATGTTGGCTCGAGCTGTAACGTGTGTGTTGAAAATGACCCCTCTCGAGCAACCATTCAGCGCTACACGCTTGATGGAAAGCCTGAAGGTGCGATAAAAACTTTTGGAAGACACAAACCTGATGCAACTTGGGCTAAAGGGTTAAGAAATAGCCAAGGATTTGACTGGCATCCAATTACAAAAAAAATGTATGCCACCAATAATGGATCAGATATGAGGTCAAGTAAAAAAAATGGGCCGGTCAATGATGAATTACCTCCTGAACATTTCAATGAAATATTACCTGGCGAGCACTATGGCTGGCCTTATTGTTGGGGTAATCAATTCTCTGACCCAAATTTTGAAGGTCCTCAAAATTTTTGTACAACAACTAAAGGTCCCGATATCATGTTCACTTCACACTCAACCCCCATTGGTATGAGTTTTTTAGATAAAACCAACTTTCCAAATGAAATGAAAAATGACGCTGTGGTGGCCCTGCATGGATCATGGAATCGAAAAGAGTTCTCTGGTTATAAATTAGTTTTAGTAGAATTTGATGACAATCATAAGCCCATAAGTTATAAGAATTTTATTACTGGCTGGTTAAGTAACGGGAGTGCTTGGGGCAGGCCTGTTGATGTTATCCAAAGTCATGATGGCGGTTTATTTGTATCTGATGATCGTTCAGGCTATATTTACAAGATCACCTTTAAAGGTAAATAAAATGTTTAAAAAAATATTCCTACTTTTTTTATTGGTTCTTTTTAACCATACAGTTTTTGCTAATCAAGTTTTTTCAGGATTTCATAATCCAGAATCGGTGGTCCAAGATGATCAGGGAAATATTTATGTAACTGAAATAGGTGAATTTGGTAAAGATGGTGATGGCAAAATTAAAAAAATTGATACTGAAGGAAATATTTCAGATTTTGCAACTGGATTAGATGACCCTAAAGGCATTACTATTTACCAAGGAGAGTTATACGCAACAGATCAAGATGTTATTGTTAAAATCAAAATGGATGGTTCTTGGTATGTTTTTGCAGGCACCATGAGCTTTCCAAAAACACCAGTTTTTCTCAATGATATTGATGTAACACCTCTTGGAACCTTTTACATTACCGATAGTGGAAATTTAGAGGGAGGAGGCATGATTTTTATTATGGATACCTCAGGAAAGCTTGAAGTCTTAATGGATTCAGATTCTAACGAATCCATCAAAGCACCTAATGGGATTCTGCCTCTTGATAATGATAGGTTTTTGCTTGTTGATTTTGCAACCGGTGAACTCTTTGAGGGTTCGAAAAATTCAAATAAACTCAATAAGCTCACCGATGGATTAGGCGGGGGTGATGGTATCGTTATTCTTGAAGATTCAATCTTGATCAGTGATTGGAAAAATGGGGTGATCTATGAGTATAAAAATAATGAGGTCAAAATACTAAATGATAATTTTCAAGCTGCTGCTGATATCGCGCCCACAAATAATGATCAGTCAATTATCGTTCCAGACATGAAGGCTGGCACAGTCACCATTATGGATTTGAATTAATTAGTTTAAAAAATTCATAATTGTAAAATAGTCGCCATACCTAATATTCCAGGTCAACTCTTTCGTAATGGTTTTTTTTGCTTTATAGCCAATGGATAATGCGCTTTGTTTTGCCATCAATAAATCATTCGATCCATCTACAATTGTCACCGTCTCATCTTTAGATATTCCTAAATCATTTTGTATCAATTTGATAATATTTTTTTTCTCAGAAGCATTGATAATTTTGCCTTGAAGATTACCAGTTAAATGATTATCTTTTACTTCAAGTTGATTTGAAAAAGCGTAATCTAAACCCAACTCATTTTTTAAATAATCTGTAAAAAAAGAAAAGCCGCCTGAAATAACTGCTGTTTTAATATCATTTTTACGGCAATAAATGATCCATTCTTTTACACCATGATGCAGATTCATTTTTTTTATAATTTTTTGACAGTCATCGACATTAAAGCCTTTAAGGTATTCGACTCGTTTTTTTAAGCTATCGTTAAAGTCAATATTGCCTAGCATGGCATCCTCAGTAATCCTGGCAACCTCTTCACCCCTACCTAAAAATTTTGCCATCTCATCAATACATTCAATATTTATTAGAGTGGAATCCATATCCATTGCACAGAGTTTGAATTGATTTTTTCTTGCACTGAAACTATGCACATAATCAAGCTCATTTAATTCACAATAATTATGAATAGAATCTGTGCTGATTTTATTTTGATTGATGATTAAAATTTCTGAGTCATCATAAATAGAAGGTTTTAGAATTGATTCTGGATGAAGCTCTAAAATATTTTTCATTTTAAAAGCATTTTCTTTTTTAAATTCAATTAAATAATTCAAATTCATCAATACGCAGTCCAGTTATAAAGAGCAAAACAATCTGATATCATTACGGCTTAAATATTTAAGAAAAATTCTGAATGAATCTACACGAATATCAAGCAAAGAATATTTTAAAATCATACAACATCTTTGTTCCAAATTTTAAAACCGCATCAACAGTTTCTGAGGCGGAATCTGCATTTAGTCAGCTTAATGGTGAAAAAATGGCTATCAAAGCTCAAATTCATGCTGGGGGAAGAGGAAAATCTGGTGGAGTAAAAATTGTAAGTTCAAAAAATGAAGTCCATGAATTTGCAGAAAAATGGTTAGGTAAAAATCTAGTTACTTATCAAAATGGTCCTCAAGGACAACCCGTTCATAGGTTACTTTTAGAGGAAACAGTAGACATTGCAGAAGAGCTTTACTTTTCAATTCTAATAGATCGACAGTCAGAAAGTGTTGCTATGATTTGTTCAAGCTCTGGTGGCATGGATATTGAGGAAGTATCAGAAAAAACCCCTGAGCTAATCAATAAAATTAATTTTAAAATTAACCAAGATCCCTCTAATAGCTTGATAAAAAAACTTATTGAAAGTTTTAATGAAGATGTAGTGATAGAAAATGAATTTATTAACTTAGTTAAAAATGGCTTAAAAATATTTGTTGAAAAAGATTTATCGTTGCTTGAAATAAACCCGCTGGTGATTACAAAAGACCGTAAGCTGGTGGCGCTCGATTGCAAGATGAGTATTGATGATAATGCACTCTTTCGTCATGAGGATGTTCTTGAGTTACAAGACTGGACCCAAGTGGATGAAAAAGAAGCTGACGCCCATCATGCTGGGCTTAATTATATTGCACTTGATGGTGAAATTGGATGCATGGTAAATGGTGCAGGGTTGGCGATGGCAACCATGGATTTAATTAAACTATGTGGTGGCGAACCTGCCAACTTTCTTGATGTTGGAGGTGGGGCAACAGCAGAAACGGTCAGTAAAGCTTTTAAAATTTTACTTTCAGATAAAAATGTAAAAGTAGTCTTAGTGAATATTTTTGGAGGTATTATGAGGTGCGATATCATCGCTAATGGAATTATCGCTGCTGTAAAAGAAGTAGGTGTTAATATCCCAATCGTTGTTAGGCTTGAAGGTACAAATGTGGATATTGGCAAACAAATCCTAAAAGATAGCAATCTAAATATCTTAGCTGCAGAAAACTTAAAAGATGCTGCTCAAAAGGCTGTCGAATTAGCAGGAAAACATTAAGTGTCTATCTTAGTAAATAAAAATACCAAGGTAATTTGTCAGGGCTTCACTGGTAAACAAGGTACTTTTCATTCTGAGCAAGCCATTAAATACGGTACCAACCTTGTTGGAGGCGTAACTCCTAAAAAAGGAGGACAAACGCACCTTAATTTACCTGTTTTTAATTCTGTTAAAGAGGCAGTTGAACAAACAAATGCAGATGCATCAGTCATCTATGTTCCTCCGCCTTTTGCAGCAAATTCGGTCATTGAAGCAAGTAATGCGGGTATTAAACTTGTTGTGTGTATTACCGAAGGTATTCCTGTTCAAGAAATGTTAAAAGTTAAGTCTATTACTAAAAAAAATGGCACCCTTCTTATTGGTCCAAATTGTCCAGGAATTATTACTCCTGATGAATGTAAAATTGGCATTATGCCAGGCAGTATTCATAAAAAAGGTAAGATTGGTATTGTTTCAAGATCTGGAACCTTAACTTATGAGGCGGTCGATCAAACAACAAGAAATGGACTTGGACAATCAACCTGCATTGGTATTGGGGGTGATCCGATTAAAGGTCTAAATTTTATTGAGTGTCTTGAGTTGTTTGAAAAAGATCCAGAGACAGAGGGTATTATTCTTGTTGGTGAAATTGGTGGTTCTGATGAGGAACTAGCTGCAGAATATATTCAAAGCCATGTATCTAAGCCCATAGCAGGTTATATAGCAGGTCAGACTGCGCCTAAAGGAAAAAGAATGGGTCATGCCGGAGCCATAATTTCTGGAGGCTCAGGAAAAGCTGAAAATAAAATTAAAGCTTTAGAAAAAGTGGGTGTCAGAATAGCCAGTTCACCCTCAGATATGGGTAATATGATTTTGAGTGCATTAAATGAAAAAAATGCTTAAAAAAATCCTACTCATTCTCTTCTTGATCTTTTCATCCAATCTTGTTGCAGAGGAGGTTCCTTTCTTACTTACAGCTGCTGCCAAGGGTGATTTAGAGACAGTAAAAGCAATTATTGAAAGTGGCGGAAGCGCAAACACAGAAGATAAAGATAAATTAACTGCCCTTATGTATGCTGTGCGAAAAGATAATATTGAGGTTGTCAAATACCTAATAAAGCATGGTGCGAAAGTAAATGCTATTGAAAATGAAGGTTGGTCTGCGCTTATGTTTGCAGCAAAAAAAGGGTACACAAAATCAGCTGAGATCTTACTAAAAAATGGCGCTGATCCAAAAATTATCGATCCTGATGGATGGTCAGCTTATGGATTAGCAGCTACATCGGGTTATTCCAAAATGATCGACCTTCTTATCCAGAAAGGCGGGATAGATCCAAATACGAGAAATAATACTGGAGCCACAGTACTTATGCTTGCCTCAAAAAATGGTGATGAAAATACAATTAAGACGTTGCTCAAAAATAAAGCCAACAGTGAACTCAAAGATAGGTATGGTAAAACAGCATTAATGTATGCGGTGATTAATGGAAATGTTAAAGCTACAGAATTACTCTTAAATAATGGCACTAAAATTGATGAAATTGATAAGAGCGAATGGACTGCTCTTTTATGGGCAGTTAAGAAAAATAAGTTGGAAGTAATCAAATTTTTAATCAAGAATGGAGCTAATGTGAATCACGAAGATGATGAAGGTACGCCAATTATTCACTATGCTGTTTTTAACAATAATTTTAATATTGTTAAATTATTAATCGATTCAGGGGCCAGCCTGAAAGCAAAAGATCAATATGGTTTAACACCTCTTGTATATGCTCTTAAAGAAAAAAATTCTAAAATCATTCAAATTATTCGAGCCCATGGTGGTGAGTATT
>VMBT01000117.1_pt1 | contig 50468 bp, 50 predicted proteins | sample 4404301 | NCBI WGS metagenome assembly VMBT01 (sample SAMN12238535, study PRJNA552566) | marine metagenome | isolation source: Coastal seawater | place: USA: coastal Georgia, Sapelo Island | collected 2008-08/2009-08 | reverse complement strand
GAAACTCCTCAATCGATAGCCATTCGTCATAAGCCGCTTGATTCAGTGCGTAAGCGCCATTCATGTAGGCGCTCATTTCAACACCGCTATGGCGATTCTTGAAGTAATCGACAAATGCTTGGCGATCGGCTTCAGGATCGGTTTTTGCGGAAACGCTGCTCACTGCGAACAGTCCAATCAGCCCTAGGGAGGCTAGCCATTTCTTAATCTTCATGTGCTTCTCTCCAGTTTGGTTGGTTTACTTGACCTTTTCCTTACCGCTGTAAGTTTCACCCTTATTATCAATCATCGTTAACTCAATCGTGTCTCCCTTCTTTCCCTCATACTGAAATGCCAGGTAGGGATTTTTGGAGACAGCTGGGCTCCATTGTCCTTCCATGACAACTTCGCCATTCGCTTTGGCTGTCAACTGTTGAATGAAGTAAGCAGGAATCACGTTGCCATCAGCGTCTTTTCGCTGACCAGTCTCCATCTCATGCTTTACAAGTGCTTTCACGGTGACTACACCACCCTGTTCTTTAGCTCTCATGCGTATTGACATCTTTTATCCCTGAAAAGGTTCTATAGGTATCTTCGGATCAACCACCACATCCACCGATAGTGACTTTGATCTCTTTTGTTGTCTTCAGCAATTGTCCGTCTGATTTAACCACAGCATGCACGGCTGAGGTTTTCCCCATCTTGATGCGGGTTGAAACATATGGACGCAAGCCTTTGCCAATCTGGTAGTGAACAGCTAGCGGTGTTGGATTTTCATCTACAAGTAGCGAAATCGTTTCAACATTAGGTAGATCAGCCTGGATAGTGATGGGAACGACTGCTCCGTTTTCTGCAATATCAGGGGCTTGCAGGAACACTTTGTTAGAGTCCGTCAAGCTTTCAGTACCGTAAACCTTGTTGAGGGCGTCGGATGTAGTCCTTGAGCGGAAAGCCTGCTCATTCCAGGCAGCCCAAACTTTCTTTGGCAGTGCCAACCCAGCAGAAACCGCAGCTGCCAGCACACCAGCAAAACCAACTTTTCTTAAAAATTCCCTACGATTCATCTTTTCTCCTTACAATGAGTGAATGTAGTCAGTGATTAAGTCGATTTCCCCCTCAGAGAGAATTCGGTGAGCCCCAAAAGGTGGCATGAATGCATTGGGGTTACGGACTCTGGGATCCCAAATCTGGGCCCGTAAATCTTTCCAATCCGGATAACGCTGCTTCATCATCATCAGGGCTGGTGCCGTATTGCCTGGGAGATCCCCGTTGTCCATTTGATGGCAGGCAAGACAATTTCCTTTTTGCCGATTCCAGGCGATCTTTTTGCCAGCTGCAATTCTCTCCTGGATTGACATTTCCTTAGCACTCACTGTCTGACTCGTTGCAACTAATCCTGCTAGCAGCAACGCGGTCATGCCCAGAGAGGCCAACTTCTTTCTCATCATGAATCCTCCTCTGTTTTCAGGTCTGGAAACCGCGGATCGGTCATCAAAAAATTCTGAACCACGACCTTGATCAAGCCCATGATCCATTGGAGAAAATCTGTATCCACTGCCTTAGATATGGATTCTGACAATTCGAATACAAATTTTGTGGCGTTTTGTCTAACATTTTGGTCTTATGATGTCCAATCTTTTTTTCATTTATATTCAAATATTATGAAGTACTTACTAACATTTCTGTGTCGGTTGCGGCTGTCGTGGACTAGAGGACAACTACCAAAACAGTTTTTAATTTTGGGAGTTTTGACGCTGATTATTTTGATGAGTAGAACGCACCAAATCAGCGCGCGCATTCCTGAAATGAGCGTTGCAACTGACTTGAAATCCTTTGCAGACCAATTTCCAGATAAAGTGGTTGTGCTCTATTTCACAGCGGAATATTGCATGTATTGTCAGGCATTGGATCGTGAGGTGCTGGGTCCGGTTTTGCGCAGTCAAGACTACGAAGCGATTTCCCAATTTTTTCGTGTTCAACACGATGAACCAGAGACCAAACTGACCGATTTCGATGGAAAAAAAATCAGCAATCGGGATTTGATTCAACGCTACCAAGTAGACGTAACTCCAACTATAATTTTTCTCGGGCCAGATGGTCGGGAAGTCGCCTCTTCAATTGTGGGATTTCTAACTGTTGATTTCTACGGGGCCTATCTGGATCAAAGTCTTAAAGACGGACGAACCCATCTCCTTTTGAAAACGAACTGAAAAATGCGAATCCTGCTCCTGTTGTTCCTTCTGTCCTGGCCACTTTTGGCTTCGGCCCAGTTCGATGATCCTGAAATTCCAGAAATTATCGTGAGAGTTCAGAGCGCACTGGAACCCAGCGATCCTCGACCGGGGGAACATGTTCGGATTGTAGTCACTGCCCAGATTGAGAAGGGTTGGAAAATTTATTCCGTGGTTCCATCCAAGGAAGAATTCGCTCCAATTGCCTCCGCGTTGGAATGGGATGCTGGGAATTGGGAATCCTTGGGGCCTTTTTACGAAACCAATCCAATCTCAGAACCTGATCCTGTATTGGGAATGGTCCTGAGCTACCACAAAGGTGAAAGTAGCTTTTACCAGAATTTCAAGGTGCCAAGCACTGATAGTAGTGAGAGTGCTGGCGAAGGCCGCATCACTTTTCAGGCTTGCAGTGACCGAGTTTGTTTGCCTCCTGATGAGGTACAATTCTCTCTTCCTGCTGCAATCTCTTCAGGTAGTGTGCGCTCGGAATACTCTGTTCCCAATTTCAGCGTCAATCCTGATATGGGCGGAGTTGCTAAGGTAGCGGAAGCAACCAGCCTACTAGGTTTTCTGGGTTTAGCAGTATTGGCAGGATTTTTTGCTTTGTTGACCCCCTGCGTCCTACCAATGATTCCAATCACGGTTTCTTTTTTTACAGCGCAAGCTCAACAATCTCGTGGTGCGTCTCTTCGACTGGTTGCCACTTTTGCACTGGGGTTGGTCGGAACCTACACCATCTTGGGCATGGGAATGTCTCTGTTGTTTGGAGCCGCAGGGATTGTTCAACTAGCTTCCAATCCATGGTTGAACTTGGCTGTTGGTGTCCTCTTTGTGCTTTTTGCGGTGAGTTTGATCGGTTTCCTAGATTTCAGTCTACCACCGGCGTTAATCAACCGGCTGGACTCCTTTTCCAGAAAGACTGGGGGTTTGGCAGGCATCTTCCTGATTGGGGTGGCCTTTACCTTCACTGCTTTCACCTGCACGATCCAGTTTGTGGGAACACTGTTATTGGCAGCAGCCCGAGGAGAGTGGTTTCTACCGATCCTTGGAATGTTGGTATTCTCAACAGTCTTTGCGTTGCCGTTCATTCTGATGGGCCTCTTCCCAACCTTGATTCGACGTTCCCGTGGCCTTTCGGGCAACTGGATGGAACACCTCAAGATTGTTCTAGGAATTTTGGAATTAGGGATTGCTTGGAAGTTCTTCAGTAACGCTGATTTGGTGTGGCAATGGGGCGTGCTGGATCGGGAAGTAGTTTTGGCGGCTTGGGCGGTGCTGATGGTTGCGATTGCAGCATTTCTATTGGGACGATTCCCGATCAAAGGAATCCGAATTGGCCATCTGGGCCCAGGTTATCTTGGTTTTGGGGCAGTTTTCTTGATTTTTGGGCTTTACTTCGGATCAGGTGTGGTAGGGAAAGAGCTCAATCCCCTGGTCGAGAGCTACCTACCACCACCAATCCAGGGGACTGGTGATTTTGAGAAACTTTCAGCAGAGGCTGGATTAGTCTGGCATGATAACTTTCCTGAAGCCCTAGCCGTTGCTCAGGAAACCCAAAAACCGCTATTTCTAGATTTTACAGGGTATACCTGTGTAAATTGCCGCTGGATGGAGAAAAGTGTTTTTGCCAAACCAGAAGTGTTGAAGGTGTTTCAAGAAGAGTTTGTACTTGCACAGCTCTACACGGACGGAGGCTCCTTCCAGGAGGCGAACCGGGAGCTGCAAATGGAGCGCTTTAACACTTTGGCTCTTCCTTTTTACGTGGTTCTGAATGCCAGCGATCAGGAAATTAAACGTCATGCGGGCATTATCCCTGATCCAAAGGATTTCCTGACATTTCTGGAGTTTTAACCTTATTTTTTCTCTGTCTGAAAATTCACTTTTTTGCTGACGGGTTGAGTTTTCTTGTAATCGCGTTAATTTAGTGTCAAATTCCTCTCGAATTCTTTTTCTGACAAAAACTGTAACTAATTTTGGTGAGTGCTATGGAATCCCAAGCTTCGTATCGTCTATTGCTGGTTGAGGACTCTGAGGAACAACGTCTGATCGTTGAGCAGATGTTGCTTCAAATTGACAGCGAACGCTACCAAGTGGACTCTGCAGCTACTTATGCTGAGGCGCTTACTTTTATACAGCGGCACAGCTATGACATGCTGCTGATCGATTTCTACTTGGACTCTCCCCACACCGCCCTCGATTTGATGCAGGAAGTTCGCTTGCTCAATTTACCTGTGGTTGTAATTACAGCGGATGAGGATCGCACAGTGTTCCTCCAGTGTTTCCAGAAGGGAGCCAAGGAATTCCTCAATAAGCCGGTCAACCTTGTTGAAATGCAGGTTCGTTTACGCTCTGTCCTGCATGCCAGAAACTATGAGCGATCCCTGTTGGAAGAAATTCAGGAACGCAGACGGATTGAGATGCAGCTCCGTCAGCAGGAGCGGATGAACCGAATTTTGGTGGAGGCGTTCCCCCATTTGATTATGCGCTTTGATCAAGACAACATTCTGTTGGATTACAAGAACGATCCTGATTGCTTGTTAGGACCGCCGGGCACCAAGGGCAAGTTCCTAAGAGAACTGCCACTACCAGAAAATTTGCGGCGTCAGATCTCTCAGTTGACCCATCTTGTTCGTGAGTCAAATACGGATGAGGAAGTGAGCTATAGCACCCGAAATGAAGACTTTGAATTGACTCGCTATGAACTGCAGGGGTATCCCAGTGAAAGCAAGGAAGTAATCGTCTTCCTAAGAACCTATAATGAGCAGGATGAGTACTCGCTGCTCACCGCACATAACCTGACCATCAACCTGTCAAACAAGGAAGTTCGGCGAGGATCCAGCACCATCTATCTGAACCGAAAAGAATATCGGATGCTGCTCTATTTCATGAAGAACCCGAATCGTATCCTGAGTAAGGATATGATCCTGAATACGGTCTGGGGACATGATTATGAGCCTGAGGCAAGAGTGGTGGACACCCTGATCGCTCGCTTACGCAAAAAGATTGACCAAGGTTTTGAACCGAAATTCATCAGTACGGAGCGTGGGGTAGGATATTCCTTCAGAACTTCTGACTGGCGTAAAGGACGTGAGGTCGCCCACGATTGAGCATGTGAAGAGCGGCGATTGCTTGGTACGAATTCCGCAACTGGTACCTTATTCACCTGAATTGACGGGTGGACAATGATTCGCTATTGAAGTCCTAACTGCTCCTGATTTTACTGCATGGCCACTGTCATCTCCTTTGCGAGCCAGAAAGGTGGGGTTGGTAAAACCACCTCAGCTGTTCACTTGGCAACGGCCTTCGCCCTTGGTGGCTACCGTACTCTGCTATTGGATCTTGATCCTCAAGGCTCCGTCTATTCAGCGATGGGAGTTAAGCAGAGAGTCATCCAGGGGACTCTTGAAATCTTTTGCCAGGACAGCACGACCCTTTCGGATGTTCTCTTGCCGACCAGCACCGAGAACATGCACTTGATCCTAAATGATGTGGATCGGCTGACGCACGAAAATGAATTGATGAAGGTGGCTGCCGACTACCACCACCTGCACCAGTGGCTTGCTCGCCATGCCCTAGGAGAGTTTGAATTCATCATCATTGACGTGCCTGCTTCTACAAATGCACTGAGCATCAATGCGATGGTCGCCTCGAATTTGGTGATTGTCCCGATGCAGTGTGAAGCCCTCGCTATCAAGTCTCTCAAACGCTTTCTCCTCGCCTTCAAAGACCTCCAAGCTAACATCGACCCAAATCTGCGGATTGCAGGGATTCTTCTAACGATGTTCGATCACGAAATTCCAGCTCACCAAAAAGTTTGCCGGCAGGTCTATCAAACGTTGGGAGAGAGTGTCTTCCAAACGATCATTCCTAAATGTCCCCAGGTACTGGACGCCAGCGCTGCAGGCATGGATGTCATCAACCGCAGCCTCAACTCGATCGGAGCAACTGGATACATCAGGCTGGCCAACGAAATTCTTGATCGATTCCGGCTTCGCTAGATCACACCTAATCGCTTTAGTCCTTTCCGATACGCCTTGCGCTTGAAGCGCACGACCTTGCGCAAACCAACCTTAGGTCTCATCCACTTGAAGCGGTCAAACTCCTGCTTGTGTCCTTTGTTACTCAAAGAGAGTGTTTCTGTTCCATGATTCAGTTGAACGAGGAACCAGCGTTGCTCTTGTCCCCAATACTGCCTCCAGCGATTCTTTTGTTGCATTCTCTTTAGGACAGCTTTAGGAAACTGGTAGCGAGTTCGCTTGGAGCTCTGTTTGAGAATCTTGACATCATTCGTCCCAATCTCTTCATTTAGCTCCCTCAGAATGGCTTGTTCTTCCGTTTCCCCTGGATCCACTCCGCCCTGAGGAAATTGCCAGCCTTTGCGTCGTCCATCCACCCTGTGGAACATCAAGATCTTGTCACCATGCTGATTGAGGATCACTGCCGCTACATTGGGGCGAAACTTCATCATGCCACCCTGCTTTGCTCACGAAGGAAATAAAAGAAGCCAACTATGATGGCATTCAAAGATAAAAGAAGAAGCTCAAGACGGTATCCAAAAATCACTTGAGGCACAAACCCGCTGAGCAGTGATACGAGGTAAATCAAAAGTGAGACGCCACAGATGACGGGAATCAACAAGGGGGGATGCTCTCCATCTTTACTGAGGACTGCTAAGAGGATCATTGGGGCTAAGAGTGATGTTCCCGCAAAACTGACGGTAGCTAGCAATACCAACTCAGATGAACTCAGCACCGCCAGACCAAATGCCATGATCGCAAAGATCAGGATCGGAAGCTTGCGGAAAGAATGTGTTTGAATGGTAGGGCTAACCTCCGATTCCAATGCAAATAGCTGCGAGTCAGCTGTGGACATCGCTGCGGCAAGCAAGCCCACGACAGCTAGGGCACCAATAATTTCAGGTTGATCGTTAACAAGGGTGTTGACCCAGAATTCGCTGGCTGACAAATCAGGATAGTTGATCGCCCCATACATACCTATTGCAATGGTTGGTGTGATGATTAGGAAAACGAAGACGCTCATCCCCAACACCATCTCAATCATACTCCGCTCATCACGCATCACGGTGAATCGGGCAAAGAGCTGTGGCTGACTGATTGGCATCAGGACAATAGTTAGAAAAGAAGCCAATAGAAACTGAGTATTCAGGAGACCCGTGGGGCCAGGAATGGAAAGCAATTTGGGGTTCCGCTCTTCGATTTGTTCAAACATGCTGGTCCAACCACCCATCTGATCCAGACAGATTGCAGCGATCAACAAAGTGATCGTCAGCAGAATGATTCCTTGAATTGCATCGTTGTAGATGATGGCCTTCAAACCACCCAAGTGGCTGTAAATTAGAATGGCTAGAAGGATAAATAGAGACCAGCACCAGTTTGGAATATCTACAGGAAAAGCGACTGACAGAAAGCTAGAAACCCCTTTGATTTGAATGGCTACGTAGGGTAGCAGAAACACAAAAATTCCAGCCCAGTAGATGAAACGAACCCAATCTGCATGATAGGTTTTTGCCAGCATTTCACTAACACTTTCAAACTCTTGTATGCTGATTTTCTCACGAACCTTAAGTCCAAACCAGAGTGCGAGAAATGCCATTGCCATGTCTGTGACACCCAGAAAAATCCAAGCGCCTACCCCATGGTTTCGAAAAAAATCAGGAAGCCCTAATAGAGTGAAAGTACTGAACAGCGTAGCGGAGAAAGTAAGAACTCCTAGGACACTACCAATATTGGAATCAGCGAAGCGATAGCTTTGTTCACTGGCAGGTCCAACTTCAGCAATTTGAGAAAGACGTAGCGCATAGACAAGGGCAATGAGATATGCCAGCAGCAAGAGACCAAACCACATCAATCACTCTCATTCTGTCTGGTCAGGATAAAAGCTCCCCAGAGAGTGAGTAAGAAAAATCCGAATGAAATCAACATACCTAACCAAAGGGTACGTGGCATTCCCAACAGAATGGGTTCGATCTCATCTGGAACGAGAACAATGGGAGTAAAAGTCAAAGCGGCAAGTAGGACAGCAAGCAGGCAGCAAGTCCGCCACGCTTTTGGAGGTGTGGGCATGTGAATTCTCCGCATGCCATGTGAATCAGGTAGAAATGAAAATAAATTCAGTTTGGTAAGGACCAATCACTCGGTTCAAATTCTAGTAGGGAATTTAGCTTTTGATCTGCGTCTTTCACTAATTTTTGATCCATCTGCGGATCAGGAACCACTACCACGCTCATCCCGGCAGCCCTTGCTGCTTCAACTCCAGCTGGAGCATCCTCGAAGACCAAACATTCGCCTGGAGCCACCCCAAGTTTTCTTGCAGCAACCAGAAAGATGTCCGGTGCAGGTTTCCCGTTTTGAATGTCAGGATGATCTCCGGTGACGATGGCATCAAACTCTGCAAACCATTTTTGATGTTTTGTGGTTTTGAGGGTGTATGCCTCTTTGGTTGAACTTGTCGCTACGGCTTGAGGGACTCCAGCCAACTTCATCCGCTGGGTCAGTTCGATAGCTCCCGGCATCGCCTCTGCTTCTGGGAAACGTTGGTTGAGTAGTGCTTTCCGCTCCGTAAGATAGTCTTCTGGCCGAATGGGCAACTCCAACACTCGAACCAAGGTTCTGGCGGATTCGAGGGCAGGGCGCCCCAACATCTGTGACTTGATGGACCAGTCAAAATTTTTCCCGTATCGCGAGACAATCTGTTGTGTCACATCGGTGTAGAAATTTTCTGTATCCAGCAGCAGCCCATCCATGTCGTACAAGATGGCTTTGATCTTTGGAAATGAAGTCATAGATTTAGTCCCGATGGTAGCCACCAGTGCGCTTCCAGAGGTCATAGTATTGACGTACTCCGTCTTCCAAAGAAGTCATTGGACGCTGATAACCTGCTTTACGTAGAAGATCTGTATCGGCTTCAGTAAATTCCTGATATTTACCTTGGAGGTGATCAGGGAACGGTATGATCTCGATCTGCCCTGCCGGTTCAAGCTGTTGTAGCGTGGTAGCGATGTCTTGGAAACTTCTTGCTTTCCCTGTACCCGCATTAAAGATTCCACTGCCCTTGGTCTGAAAGAAATGCAGGTTCATTTGCACGATGTCATCTACGAAGATGAAATCTCGCCGAAAGCCCTCGCTTCCGGCAAACAATTTCATTTTCTGACCTTGAGCAAGTTGGCCAAAGAGGTGGAAGGCGACAGAAGCCATCTTGCCTTTGTGGTTTTCCTGGGGGCCATAAACATTGAAATAGCGCAGGCCCAACACCTGTGAAGAAGCTTGGGATAACCGCTGCCGAACGTAGTTGTCAAAGGAGAATTTAGAGAATGCGTAAACGTTAAGAGGCCACTCACAGGTTCTCTCTTCACGAAATCCTGCGCTACCATCTCCGTAAACTGAGGCACTGGAGGCATAGAGGAAGTCGATCTTGTTTTCCAGCGAGTAGTGCAGCAAGGTTTTGGAGAACTGATAGTTGTTCTCCATCATGTAGCGTCCGTCTGTTTCTGTAGTCGAGGAGCAGGCACCTTGGTGAAAAATGGTCTGTACATTCTCTAATTTCGGCAATTCAGCTAGGAAGTCTTCTTTATCGAGAAAATCAGCAATCTTTAGGGAATTTAGATTTCGATGCTTATCGGCTTGAGACAGATTATCCACCACAAGAATGTCTTCAACACCAATCTGATTGAGTCCCCAGATCAGGTTGCTGCCAATAAAACCGGCCCCTCCAGTAACAATGATCATGTTGTCAGTTCTCGAATACGTTGAACAATATTTGTTGTTGAGCGGCCATCCAGAAAAGGCAATACCTTCACTACCCCTCCTCTCTTTGTGACGGAATCATAGCCCACGATCTCTTCGGCTCTGTAGTCACCCCCCTTCATCAGCACATCCGGTTCTAGCCATTCTATAAGCTCAAATGGAGTTTCCTCTTCAAAGAGTACGACAGCAGCAACCGCTTCCAGCCCACTGAGGACATATGCTCGATCGTTTTCTGGTACAATCGGACGGCTGCTTCCTTTCAACGTTTGAACTGAGGCATCAGAATTTAACCCGACAATCAATTTGTCAGCTTGCGCAGCTGAATCTTGCAAGTAGCGGACATGGCCTGCATGCAAAATATCAAAGCAACCGTTTGTAAAACCAATCCTTAGACCAGCTTTTTTCCAGCTTTGAGCACGATTTTTCGCTTCTTCCCAATCACAGATCTTTTTGATCGAATCTGCCATCAGTCCTCTGTGAAGCGCATCAATGAAAAGGCCGGACAGGACAGTTTCTCTCGACCACCGAGGCCTTCCAATTCAATGATGAAAGCAGCTTCATGAACGATGGTATCCAATCGCTGAACAAGCTGCGCTGCCGCAGAAATGGTTCCGCCTGTTGCCAAGAGATCGTCCGCCAGGAGTACTCGCTGGCCTGGTTGAAGCGCATCTTTATGAATTTCCAAAGCGTCCGTTCCATACTCCAGTGCGTATTCGACCCGTTCGACAGCCGCCGGGAGTTTCCCAGGTTTACGAATAGGCACGAAGGCAATCCCCAATTCCAAGGCGAGTGGAGCACCAATGAGAAAACCCCTTGATTCAATGCCACAAACAGCGTGAAGCTCTGCATTTCGATAGCGACTGACCAGCAACTGAAGAGTCTCCTGAAATGCAGTAGGGTTACTCAGTAAGGTCGTGATATCTCTGAAGAGAATTCCGGGTTTGGGAAAGTCAGGAATTGTCCGGACAAGCGATTTGAGATGGGCAGCTGGTTCGTTCAATCAATGCTCCGAGGTGACAGGGAAGATGCTTAGTGAGTTTTTGAAGTTTGTGTAAAAGCAGCAAGATACAAGACCCCATCTAAGATGCAACGCAAATACCCTCATGTTTCGGGGGGTCTGAGCGTTGCAGAAGAAGTTTATTTATTTTCTCAAAGCAATCTCAGATCTTCATGCTATTCTGATTAATTAGCTACCGTGCCACACACAAAACCTAACCTGCCCCAGAAAGTTTGCCCTGTTTGTCAGCGTCCATTTACTTGGAGGCGAAAATGGGCTCGTGATTGGGATCAGGTTCGTTACTGCAGTGAGCGCTGTCGGCGTAAGGGTGTTTAAAATCAACGTTTTGATAATCTTCTCATTTTCTTTCTCTTTTCTTTGATTAAAGGGCTATGCAGATCTGGTTCAAACTGGCTTGGCGAGAAATCCGGAATAACCGTAAATTCAGTGCTTTCTTCGTCCTTAATTTGGCAATTGGATTGGTAGGCTTTTTAGCGCTGAATTCTTTCAATTCATCGATCCAAAGTCATTTGGGACGTAATGCGAAAGGCATTCTAACCGCTGACATTGCGGTCAATGCAACTCGTCCCTTTACAGAAGAAGAACTCCGAACGATTAGCAAGAGCCTTGAACCCATAGATCAGAGTCGTCAGATCTCCTTTGTTTCAATGTCTGCCAGTGGCGTCAATTCCCGCTTGTCACAGATTATTGCTGTTGATGCCGGCTTTCCACTATACGGAGAATTGGAACTGCAGGAAAAAGGGATCATTGGACCAAGCGAAGTTGCCCAAGCGCTGAAGGAGCCAGTCATCTGGGTCTATCCTGACCTACTGACCTCGCTGGATTTGAAACTGGGAGATTCCCTGCAGATTGGTACCCAGATGTTCAAAATTGCTGATGTGGTGCTACAGGATCCAGGAACCAGTTTCTCTACTTTTGGAGTGGCTTCCCGAATTTACATGAGCTACGAGCAGGTCCAGAACACAGGCCTGACAGCTGTTGGAAAAAGTCGGGTTTTTCACCGTCAATATTACAAGTTAGCGCCAGGGATTGATGAAGAACTAGCTGCTGAAAAATTACAGAAGGATCTTGATGAACTCGGGGAAGAAGCATACTCGCTTAGAGTTCAGACGCCTGCCGGAGCAAGCCAGCAAGTTGGCCGAGCCTTGGGCTATCTGAATGATTATCTGGGGATGGTCTCGCTGGTTGCTTTGTTTTTAGCAGGATTGGGCGCAGCCTATTTATTCCGTGATTATCTGCACAGCCGTTTTCAGGAAATAGCTATTCTAATGAGTTTGGGAGCCGCCAGAAGGTCAACCTATCTCCTTTTACTCAGTCAGATATTGATTCTGGGTGGGATGGCTGTGATTGTCTCTGCCTTCGCATCTCTAGCCTTGTTACAGATTCTACCTCATCTTGTTTCAGATTTTCTTCCGCTTGGCTTTCAACAAGAAATGCCTTGGGCCAGTCTGGCTGTCGCCATGGTATTAGGAACCATTGGTAGCCTGATTTTCTGTTTACCTGTACTTACTTCGATTCATCGTGTGCAACCAATTGCCCTACTACGGGATACTAGTCGAGAGTTCAGTCGTGGTAACACCTGGAAGCTGAAGTTGGTGAGCTACTTACCTGGTCTTTTGGTGTATGGAGGGCTGACGATCTGGGTTGCCGGATTCAAAAGAGGGGGATTGTTTTTGTTGCTTTTCATGGGGGCCTTGCTAGTACTTGCGTTGTTGGCCTGGCTGCTCTTCAAGGCCTGTGGGCATCTTTCGAATCGTCAAAAACCCGTCTTCAAGATCGCTCTTCGCAGCCTGAACCGTAACCGAGTTGCAGCAATTTCCTGTTTCCTGTCAATGTCCTTGGGAACCCTGCTGATCAATCTGATTCCACAGTTGCAGCAGGGATTAGTCGAAGAACTGGAACGACCCGATGACAGTCGGGTCCCAACGTTTTTTGTCTTCGATATCCAGGAAGAACAGATCGCAGGCCTGACCGAGGTGGTCACCCAAGAAGGTTTTGCTCTAGAGAGCCTTTCTCCACTGGTGAGAGCCCGACTCTCAATGGTCAATGGAGAGATCTACCAAGGACAGGACAGAGATGATGTTGTTCGGGATGAAAACCGTGAACGTCGACGAAGGAGTCGCACATACAACTTGTCCTATCTTTCTGCGGATCAGGCGAACCTTGGGATTGTAGAAGGTAAGCCACTCAGCGGAAGCTATGATTTCATGGGGGATCAACCCGTCCAGGTTTCTTTGGAAAAAGAGTTTGCTAGTTGGCGTGAGTGGCGTGTTGGGGACCGGTTGACCTTTGACATCGCCGGCATTCCGATTGAAGCCCAGGTGGCTAACTTGCGGAAGGTGGAATGGACAACTTTTCAACCAGACTTCTTTATCGTGATGCAGCCTGGAGCATTGGAAGATGCTCCCAAGGTTTTCCTAGCCAGTATTCGGAATGTTCCCCCAGAGAAACGACTTTCTCTGCAAAACAGTATCGTTCGTGCCTATCCCAATATTTCTGTGATTGATGTAACCAGAATTTTAGCGAGAGCCTTCGAAATCATTGATCAGGTCAGCTTTGCAATTAACTTTATGGCGTATTTGGCAATTCTGGCTGGTCTGGTAGTACTTTACTCTATCGCTCGGCAGGAAGTGCAAAGTCGGGTTTGGGAGATGAATCTGCTCAAGACCTTGGGAGCCCGATTCCCCCTTGTGATGCGCATTGTTCAAACAGAGTTTGGGCTGCTGGCTTTGTTTGCAGCAGCTTCGGGCCTACTACTCAGCTTGGTCTTTTCTTTCATCATTTCGTGGGTAGTCTTCGAGAATCTCTGGAGAATCAACTGGTGGAGCAATGCGGTTACTTTGATGGCAGTGGTAGCCCTTAGCGTTGTGACAGCTAGTCTTGCAGCACATCGAACGTTACGTCAGAAGCCTCTAGCGCTTTTAAGAACTGTTTAAATCTTTGTGAGGGATCAGGGCAACTCCGAACTCAAAAGAATGCGGACTCCCTGCTCCTGCAAAGCTACAAGGGCACGGTCGACATCCCCTGTCATTAAGTTCACTCCACGAGTTGCATCTGAAATCACGATAGTTCGAAACCCGAGTTCAGCGGCATCTGCTGCCGTAAAGCGTACACAGTAGTCGGTTGCCAGACCTACCACAAATACTTCGTCTACTCCTTGCTCACGCAGATACTCCCCCATTCCCGTACTGCTTTGGTGGTCGTTATCAAAGAATCCGCTATAGCTGTCAATTCGTGGATTTTGACCTTTGCGGAAAACTCTTTTGACCCTACTCTGATCCAGATTGGAGATAAATTGGGCTCCCTCGGTTTCTTGAACGCAGTGAATTGGCCAGAGGACTTGCGGTATTCCATGCAGATCAATCAATTCTCCCGGTTGTCTTCCCTCGTGCTGAACTGCAAAACTCTGATGGTCTGAGGGATGCCAGTCTTGGGTTGCTACCACCAGGTCAAACTTTTGCTGAAGTTGATTGATCAGCGGAACAATGCTGTCGCCCTCAGGAACCGGCAGCGCTCCACTGGGAGTGAAATCATTTTGTAGATCAACAAGAATCAAAGCATTCATGGGGAGTGTTTTGGAATCAGTTGGCGAATCGGTCAATACGCATCGGAGTTTTTCGCTCACAGCGACGGTCCCAGTCCTTGTCGTTTGATGCACAGGGCGTTGGATTGGATTCAAAGACACAGTAGTGTTCGCCCGGAGGTAGTTGGGAGTCCAATGGCACTTCATACCGGCGGCCATCATAAAATTGGGCGATCACACCGTTTGAAATCGGAACCAGTTTTTGTACTCGCGAATCCAAAGAGGGAGCAACGTATCGAGCATAGCGTGGGGTGTAGAGCAACTCACAAAGTTCCATCACATGCAGCCGTTTGTTGGTTGGATAACTGAAATCAACATTATTGGGTGGATTGCTGCTGCAAGCAAAAATTCCGATTCCAAGCATGCTGAACAGCAAGGGACCACGACAAAAAAACGACATGTGAACTCGCGTTTTTGAGAAAGTGCAAAATTATTGAATTTAAGGCAGGATAACTCCGGTAAAATGTCATTCAAGAATTGTTCTGAATGGATTTGCATACATTGAGTTGGAAACCTTCTTGGCCCAATTCAACGCTTCGAGGTATTTAAGGAAAGTTACTAGATGAATCCCACTCCACATCCAATGATCAGCCTGCTGTACTACATCCTACCTCATCGGGGCTGGTTTTCTTGGGCTTGTTTTAACAGCATTCTGAACAAAATTCTCGACTTGATGCCTCCAGTTCTTGTGGGCTGGGTAATTGATTCTGTCCGCCGAGAACCCCCTGAATGGATTGCTAATCTTGTGGGCACTGCAGATCCATGGCCACTTGCAGTTTTTCTTGCGGTACTGGGTGTTGTCATTTTTGGCTTTGAGAGCCTATTTGAATGGGCCTACCAGTATGGCTTCATGAACCTTGCTCAACGAGTCCAACACAATTTACGGACAGATGCCTACAACCACATCCAGAAGCGTGAGATTGAATTCTTTGAGAATCACCGCATGGGAGAAACCATGGCGATGCTCAATGATGACGTCAATCAAATTGAAAGGTTTTTGAACACAGGTTTCAACGAACTGCTTCAATTGCTGGTTTTGTTTTTATTTTCCATTTTTGTACTGGTGGATGTGTCTTGGCAGTTGGCGCTGATTGGCTTGGTTCCTGTGCCTTTGATTCTCTGGGGAAGCTGGTTTTATCAAAACCTCATCTCACCGCGTTATAAGCGAGTTCGAGAAGCAGTTGGTGGGTTGAGCAGCCGTCTGGAAAACAACATTGCAGGTATCTTGGTCATCAAGAGCTTCACGGCAGAAGCATTTGAATCCCAACGAGTTTCTGAAGCATCACTGGAATACAAAAAAGCCAATCATGCTGCAATTCGCTTCAGTTCTGTCTATGTCCCTCTCATTCGAATGGCAGTGGCAATCGGTTTTGGAGGGGTTCTGCTGCTTGGAAGTTACTGGGTTCTGGAAGACAAAGGAGTACTGACAGTTGGTGAGTTGGTACTGTTTTCAATGTTAATCCAGCGCATGTTGTGGCCCTTGACTCGAATGGGGATCACCCTTGATGAGTATGAGCGCGCCAAGGCCAGTGCCCGTAGGACATTTGGCCTGCTGCAGACTCCCAGCAAGATTCAAGATCCTGCCGAACCTCGAGTTCTTCCTGAACCGATGCATGGAGAAATACACTTCGATCAAGTCCATTTTACCTATCGTCGGGGTGAGCCAGTCTTGCGAGGCCTCGATTTCAAGGTGCGGTCTGGTGAAACGATCGGTATTGCTGGGGCAACAGGTGCTGGGAAGTCAACACTGATCAAGTTGCTCCTGCGTTTGTATGACCCATCTGGTGGAGCGATTTGCCTCGATGGGTTGGATCTACGGGATCTGACGCTGCAGGACATTAGAAGTCATATCGCCCTGGTCAGTCAGGATGTTTACCTTTTTCATGGCACGATTGCGGAGAATATAGCCTACGGTTCCCCGAATAGAGACCTAGCCCAAATCCAGGCTGCGGCAGAATCAGCTCAGCTACATGATTTCGTCATGACCTTGCCAGATGATTATCAAACAGTGGTGGGTGAGCGAGGTATTCGGCTCTCAGGGGGGCAGCGGCAGCGTCTCAGTATTGCCAGGGCGATCCTGAAAGATGCTCCGATCATGGTTTTTGATGAGGCAACCAGTTCAGTTGATACTGAAACAGAGAGGGCGATCCAACAAAGTCTTTCCAGAATCACAAAAGGGAAGACCGCGTTGATTATTGCTCACCGACTTTCCACAATCCGACATGCTGATAGAATTTTGGTGTTGAGAGATGGTCAGGTGGTTGAGGAAGGACATCATGATGACTTATTAGAACTCAGGGGTACTTACGCTGAGCTTTGGCAGGTTCAGTCGGGTGAAGTTACTGCTGTTCCTATTCTGCATTGAAGGGAGCGATGCCTGTCAGTACTTCCATGATCGACTGCCTTCGGTTGATGTGATCCCATGAATTCGACACCACAAACTGAGTTTTGGAGGGGAGTTCGGGATACATTCCCATTGATCGTCGGAGCAATTCCGTTTGGAATTATCTTTGGAACTCTCTCTGAGAGCGGTGGACTTTCTCTCTGGGGTGCTTTGGCTTTTTCTGCGATTGTCTTCGCTGGATCAGCTCAATTCATAGCCCTCGGAATGGTCTCGGCTGGGGCCACATGGCCCGTCATTGTGTTGACCACCTTCGTGGTGAATCTACGACACCTCCTCTATTCAACTACACTTCTCCAGCAGGTTCGTCACTTGCCTCAACGTTGGCGCATACCGCTGGCTTTCTGGTTGACCGATGAGACCTTTGCAGTGGCGGTCCGACACTATGCCGAACCTTCCCCAATCATCTACAAACACTGGTACTACCTAGGCTCCGCCCTCATCATGTATTTCAATTGGCAACTATGTACAATGGTCGGGATTTTCTTTGGGAGAGTGGTGCCAGGTTTGGAGGAATGGGGCTTGGACTTTGCCATGTCTGCAACCTTCATCGGGATTGTGGTGCCTTATCTGAAGAATCGTCCCATGATCACCGCAGCCATCGTTGCTTCAGGACTAGGTTTGGCTTTGCATGGTTTGCCAAACAAACTCGGGCTGATGATTGCCGCGTTAGCTGGAGTAGCTACTGGTTTTTTTCTGGAACAAAGACTAGCTAGTAATCGAATGAATGAGGTAGGTGAAGCCCAATGAATGAGTTTTTGCTAGTTGGTGGGATGTTCTTGGTAACCTTTCTGGTCCGTTATCTTCCGTTTGGACTGGCGGGCTCCTTACAAATTCCGGAGCCTCTTGAGCGTGCACTGCGGTATGTTCCAGTCGCTGTCTTGATGGCGATTGTCGCCCCTGCCGTTTTGATTCCCCAGGGAGATTCTGTCCAATTTAGTTGGCAAAACCCTCATCTTTTGGGAGCATGTGCAGCCTTTCTGGCTGGTTGGTGGAAAAACAACCTGTTGCTAACCATCGTGGTCGGCATGGCAGTTTTTTTTATATCTCGGTTTCTGATTGGGGGATTCTAAATCCTACTGCGAAGTCGTAACTTATCGTGGATGGAATTATTTCCCACACCAGACAGGATGGCGTTTTTCAATGAAAGCAGAGATTCCCTCCTGAGCATCTCGAGCCTCTAGATTTCGAACCATCACCTCCTTCGTATAATCATACGCTTCACTCAATGGCAGTTCAGCCTGCCGGTAGTAGGCTTCCTTGCCGATAGCGACAGTCAGTGGAGATTTGGAGGCAAGTTTTCGTGCAAGTTCCATCGTCTTCCTCTCCAACTGTTCTGCATCGACAACCTCATTGACTAGTCCCATTCTGTAGGCATTTTGCGCATCAATCAGGTCGCCTGTCAGTAACATCTGCATCGCGTGCTTGTTTGATAAATTACGGGAAAGAGCGACCATTGGAGTGGAACAAAATAAACCGATATTAACACCTGGGGTTGCAAAGCGGGCTTCTTGTGAGGAAATCGCCAAATCGCAACTTGCAACAAGTTGGGCTCCTGCAGCGGTCGCTATTCCATGCACCTGGGCAATGACAGGTTTAGGTAGACGGATGATCGTCTGCATCAACTCCGCACAATCTGCGAAAAGTTGTTCTGTGTAATTTCGTGAATAATTTTGAGCCTTGATCTCTTTGAGATCGTGTCCGGCACAAAAGCCAGGGCCAGCTCCTGCCAGAATGACGACACGGGCTGTTTCATCTGTAGAAACTTCGATGAAGGCATCTAGCATCGCTCTCAGCATTCCTTGGGAGAGAGCATTCCGTGCTTGCGGTCGATTCATTGTCAGTGTGGTCACGCCTTCATCGTCGTGGCGAAGTACCAAAGCTTCTTCAGTCATTTGCTTCTCAGATTGGGTTAAATTTAGAAATTGATCACTTGCCTCACTGTTTGCGCAGCGCTCCAGTTTCATCAACTTTCCGCAACGCTTTTAATTCATCCTCAGTTGGTTCTGGTACCACATGCACACTTGGAGAGACCTTCAGTTCCCAACCCGTGTTGGATTTGATTTCCTCGATGTTTGAGAAAGGGTAGTAGGCATCGAGTTGGAATTCCTTGGTATTGGGGTTAGGTCTGAGGATACCCAGAGTCGTGATAATTGCAGAGGGGCCACCTCCTACAAAACCGTAGCGCTCTCGAGTATTCCCGCCATCCAAGTATCCAGGTGAGCTTATGTAGGTTACTTTTTCTGCAAATCTTTTTGGCTCATGGGCTACCATGATCAAAACCCTACCGGCTCCACATGCAATATCGTTTGCTCCTCCAGCGCCAGTCAGTCTAGTTTTGGGCGCTCGATAGTGATCTCCAATCTCGCCATCCCAAATTCCCGTTGTATTGACGTTTCCATACTTATCGACCTGAGCGGCTCCAATAATACCGACATCACAGCGTCCCGAAGCGACTAGAAATCCAAGTGCATCCACTCCATTCGTGAAGCTTGTCGCATTCGCTGAGATCCGGTTGCACTCAATCCCCCATGGGAGTCCTCCAACTGGAGTTGCCCCATAAACACCGCCCTCCGTCATTGCACGAATATTTGGTGCATGGTGCGCTTGAGCAAAATAACCAGCCAGCATTGAGAGTCCCACACCAAAGATGGCCAACTCGCCGTCACGTAATTCCCGGCCCGTGGCAATAGCCATCATTTCCTGGCGAGTGTATTCAAGCTTGTGACTGTTCATCTCTCGCCCTCCGAAACTAATTTTGCAATTTCATCTGCAGAAAGAATCCACTTGCGGTAAGGATCCATCAGAAAACTGGTTTCGGTTTGGGTGATTTTCTCTCTCGTCTCCTTGCCAATCATGTCCAGATAGTCTCCGTGACTCTGGTAGCTAAACACATAGTCTTTCAAGTACTGTTGAGTGGTTTCTTCCGTCGCAAGTGCTTTGTTCATTGAACGCATGTGATCTTCATCCACATCATAAAGTCCCGGTGAACTTTGTGGCCAGGCAGCAAAAGGCCAGTAGACAACGGCATCAACTACGATATCTGGAATGCGTACTAGGTTAGGGAATTGTCTCATACAGTCTGTGTGGACAATTTCATCAGCCACCAAGATCACCTTTTTGGCGGCACGAGAGAGTTCGAAACGGCTCCACTCCGTTCCCAACATAATGGCGTTACCCAGTGGATCGGCCATGGAGACATGAATTGCTGCAACTTCTGGTTGTAAACTTTGAAAGGCCCCGAGTTGTCGACCACTGAAAGGATCAGTGATCATGGGGATCTTACTGGTTGCTGGATATTCATCTGGTGAGAAAGCGCTGCGATACTGGATGTCAGAACCGATATTTACTGTAGCTGGTACGAAGGGCCAGTTCATCGCACCCCCCAATAGCCGGATTGCCATGGCTAGATTGGAATAGTCTTCCAGTTGGGTCATCCCAGTTTCTACCGCTCTGCGCAGTCCGTTGGCAAATCCAAAAACCTCGAGACCGGAAAAACCACACTCTGCTTTATCCACAGCCCCAGCCCCAGCCAAGAGATTGAGTTGCTGGGAATTACAGTGAAAAATCGCATGGAGCTGATTCCGACCCTGACGCAAAAGTTCCCGTCCGAAAACGATCGCATCAGAGCCGATTGGCAGTGCCGCACCGCTGGCATATTGAACACCGTTTTGCGTGAAGCGATCAACCGCGGTTGCCAGAGAAATTAACTTAGGTTGGGGCATGTCTTTGGGTTCGCCTAATACTATTCTATGAACTGTTTATTGGACCAAATTTGTTTCCAGATAAATAGAGCCGTCGAACTTATCCCTTATTCAGGGAGGATTCAAGTGTTGGAAGATCGTTCGATCAGAAGAGATCGGGGTGCAGGGGGATATGTCAGGCGAGTAAGTTTGTCGGAGATACCGCTATTCCATCAGAATCGCAATAAATCCAATGGTTTGGTGTCAAGCAGATGTTCCCAAATTGGAGGGGTATGTTTTGGAAGCCAGATCCAGTTTTGGTACTTTTACGAGGATTCGTACCAAGAGCCTTCAAGCCAATTTGCAGATTGCCAATTGCAACGCTGTCCCGAATTGCACCGTGCACAACGATTCCAGACCAGCCATTGCTACGGGCAAGCTCTGCGATCAAATCTCCGACAAGGGCTCTGCGGAGGGAGCCAGCACCATCAATCACCAGAACCCTCCCCTGACCGCTTTCCGATAGAGTCTGGCGGATCAGACTGTTGTCTTCGTGGCACCTGATTGTCGCGATCTGGCCAAAAAAGCTCTTGATACCGCCAAAGTTTTGGAATGAGAGCTCACAACTTTGAAGCTGATCTTCAAAATCGTCGAATAAATCCGCAGTAGAAAAATTCATGATTTTTCTAGGAGAAAAAACCTTTGATTGTGTTCATGAATTTGTCTCTCAGGGGGTGACTGTCTTGATCACTGATGTGTTCCATTTCTTCAAGTAGTTCTCTTTGCCGAGCAGAGAGATTCGTCGGAGTTTCCACGACAATCCGCACATGCAAATCCCCTCTGTTGCCACCGCGCAAGTTCACAATTCCTTGATTCCTCAGACGGAAGATTTTGTGGGACTGGGTACCAGCTGGGATTTTCAAGCGAGCTTTGCCTTCTAGAGTCGGAACCTCAATTTCAGTGCCTAGGGCTACTTGTGGAAAGCTGATCGGAACCTCACAATAGATGTCAGAACCATCCCGTTCGAAGATCGGATGTTTCTTCACACGAATCACAACGTAGAGGTCCCCCGGAGGTCCCCCGTCAATCCCATGTTCACCCTCGCCGGAGAGTTTGATTCTGGAATTGTTATCGACACCTGCAGGAATGTTGATTCGAATGGTCCTTGTTTTAGGAACGCGCTTTTTACCACGACAGGTTCCACAAGGATTTCGAACAGTTTTTCCTTGCCCTCCACAGGAGCGACAGGTTGTTGCAACGCTAAAGAAGCCTTGCTGGATTCGCTGCTGACCTGTCCCGCTACAGACCCGACAGACTTCTATATCGGATTCTGATTTAGCCCCTAGTCCCCCACAAGTGTCGCAGGTTTCCATTCTGGGAATATCAACTTCCGTCGAATGCCCAAATGCGGCTTCCTCGAAAGAAATCTCCATATTGTACTGGAGATCCGAACCACGTTCACCGCGGCTACGTTGACCTCCAGTATTTCCGAAGAGATCACCGAAGAGATCTCCAAAGATGTCGCTGAAACCACCACCGCTGAAACCACCACTAAAACCGTCTCCCATCCCTTCCGCAGCATGGCCGAATTGGTCATAGCGAGAACGCTTCTGAGAATCACTGAGAACCTCATAGGCTTCAGTGGCTTCTTTGAATTTCAGTTCAGCATCTGAATCACCCGGATTCCGATCTGGGTGATACTTCATGGCTACTTTTCGGTAGGCCTTCTTCAGGTCTTCCGGGCTGACGTTTTGGGAGACCCCTAGTACTTCATAATAATCACGTTTGGCCAACAGGGCCTCCTTCCTGAGGATGCGAAAAGATTACTTTTTAACTTCCTCGTACTCTGCATCAACAATGTTGTCGTCATCTTGCTTGCTGCCTGAACCACCACCTTGATTTTGATCATCGCCAGGCTGATCTGAATCAGATGGGTTTGCTGAAGCTTGACTATAAAGTAACTCAGCAAGTTTGTGAGAAGCTTGGGTAAGGGCCTCGATGTCACTGCGAATGGCCTCAGGATCGTCTCCTTCCAAGCTCTTTCGGAGTTGCTCACTGACAGCAGTGATTTTCTCTTTGTCTGCTTCTGGAAGCTTATCACCCAGTTCTCCCATCGTCTTTTCAGTACTGTAGAGTAGTGTCTCTGCTTGATTCCGAAGTTCTGCCGATTCACGACGCTTTTTATCGTCATCAGCATATTGCTCTGCTTCCTGAACCATACGTTCTACTTCTGAGTCAGAGAGGCCACTGGAGGAGGTGATCTTGATTGCTTGCTCCTTACCCGTACCAAGGTCCTTGGCACTGACATTGACGATGCCGTTGGCATCAATATCAAAGGTCACCTCAATTTGAGGCATTCCTCTTGGAGCTGCAGGGATCCCAACCAGTTCGAAACGGCCCAGGGTCTTGTTATCACCAGCCATTTCGCGCTCACCTTGCAGCACGTGAATACTTACCGCAGGTTGATTGTCCGCTGCTGTTGAGAAGACCTGGCTCTTCCGAGTAGGAATCGTGGTGTTGCGTTCGATCAACTTGGTCATTACGCCACCGAGGGTCTCAATGCCAAGTGAGAGAGGTGTGACATCCAACAATAGAACATCTTTGACATCACCCTTTAGCACTCCACCTTGGATCGCCGCACCGATTGCAACGACTTCATCCGGATTGACGCCCTTGTGAGGCTCTTTACCAAAGAATTCCTTTACGATCTGCTGGATCTTGGGCATTCGCGTCATTCCACCCACTAGGATCACCTCATCAATGTCCTTAGCGGTACAGCCAGCATCTTTCAGTGCGTCTCTACATGGTCCAAGACATCGCTGGACCAGATCATCAACCATTTGCTCAAAGCGAGCGCGGCTAATTTTCAAATTCAAATGCTTTGGACCATTCTGGTCAGCAGTGATGAAGGGAAGATTAACTTCCGTTTCAGTGCTGGAAGACAACTCATGCTTCGCCTTTTCGGCTGCTTCCTTCAGGCGTTGGAGAGCCATTTTGTCTTGGCGCAGATCTATGCTGTTTTCCTTTTTGAATTCATCAGCCAGGAAGTTAATCAATCGGTTGTCGAAGTCGTCTCCACCGAGGAAGGTATCTCCATTGGTTGATTTGACCTCAAAGACTCCATCTCCGATTTCGAGAATGGAAACATCGAATGTTCCTCCGCCAAGGTCAAAGACAGCAATCTTCTCATCTGATTTTTTGTCCAGGCCATAAGCCAAAGAAGCCGCAGTGGGCTCATTGATAATCCTGAGTACATTCAGGCCAGCGATTTTACCTGCATCTTTTGTAGCCTGCCGTTGGCTGTCATTGAAGTAGGCTGGAACAGTAATGACTGCGTCAGTAACCGTCTCTCCAAGATAGTCTTCAGCTGTTTGCTTCATCTTTTGGAGAACGAAAGCTGAAATTTCCGGAGGAGAATAGCTCTTACCATCCACGCCGATGTAAGCCAGATCATTTGCTCCACCTGTAATCTCGAAGGGAGCCACAGATTTCAATCGATTGACTGCTTCTGTATTAAACTTTTGGCCCATCAAGCGCTTGGCGCTGAACACGGTTCGCTTTGGATTCGTAATCGCCTGTCGTTTCGCAACTTGGCCTACCAGACGCTCACCACTGTCATTGAAGGCAACCATGGATGGGGTGGTGCGGACGCCTTCTGAATTTTGGATTACCTTGGGATCACCGCCTTCCATCACGGCGACACAAGAGTTGGAAGTTCCCAGGTCAATTCCAATTACCTTTCCCATAGATCAGACTCCTTTGAGTTTTTGGGGTTCTTCAAGTATTCAGGGTTTTTCAGCGACGCGTACCATCGCTGGCCGCACTACTCGATCATGGAGGTAGTAGCCAACTTGGAATACATCCAGAACATGATTTTCTGGAACTTCGTCGGTTTGCACCATGCCCACTGCCTGATGGCAGTTTGGATCAAACGGCTCACCCTGAGGCTCTATGCGGCTCACACCGAATTTGTTGAGACTCTCCTGCATCATACGATTCACCATTTCAATACCCTCTATCATGCTACTAGAGGCGTCTTCTTGCTGCTGAGAATGAGCGAGTGCTCTTTCTAGACTGTCGATGGCTGGTAACAACTCTCGGATCAATTCCATGTGATGATACTTGAGTCGATCAGCTTGCTCCCGAGCCATTCGCTTGCGGAAGTTATCCATTTCTGCGTGCTGTCGAAGGAGTTCTTCCTTCAAAGTAGCAACCTGCAGCAGGGCTTCGTTCTCGATTGCAGAAACTTCTTCCTCGTCAGTCTCTAGCTCATCAGATTCTACTGGTTCATCAGCTGCGATCGGTTCCGAATCTTCTGCGTTGATAGGGGTGTCGCTATTTTCTAGCGGCTCTTCAGTGTTGCTCCCTTGCTCAGTACTTTCTTTGTTCATTTATTTTCAATCACAGGATGACGATTGTTGGGTGATGGTTTGTGAGAGAATTCTGGCTGTAAAATCAACTACTGGTATCACTGTTTGGTAATCCATGTTGGTAGGCCCGATCACTCCGATGGTTCCGAGGACGTTGTTTTGATCGCTATATTGTGCCTTAACCATCGTACAGTCTTGGAGGCTCTCCAACTCATTTTCGATCCCAATGAAAATTTGGATGCCATCGGCTTCCACAGTGGAATCAAGCAAATTCATGATCATCGACTTGTGCTCGAAGGCGTCCATCAGTCCACGGGCACTGTTCAGATTTCTGAAGCGCTCACTGAAAATCAGGTTGTGCTGTCCTTCAATGTATACTTCCGGTGCATCCTCCAATTCGAAGGCTTTTTTCCCCAGTCGAACGGCTTGGGCTAGCAATCGATCGTAGCGCTCTTTATCTTCGACCATGCTTTCGAGGATCTGCTGTCGAATCGCATGAAGACTCCGATTGTGAAACTGTTCGTTCAAGAAGCTGGAGACTGTGTTGAGAAAGTCCTGGGAAAGGTCCTCTGTGGTTGCAATGATCTTGTTCCGGACTTGGCCGTTACGAGTCACCAGAACAACCAAAATCTGTTGTGAACTCAGGCGGATAAACTCAATTCTCCTTAGAATGCTTGTCTCAACTCTTGGGGAACTGGTTAAGCAGACAAATTGAGTTAATCCTGCAAGCAGACGGGTCGTACTGATCAGAAGATCCTCGACCTGATTCATCCCACCTTCCTGAGTTGCCTCCTGAATCCTTTTCTGCAGCTTGCGAGTCAGCTGGTTGGCCACAACTACTTGGTCAACATAAAACCGGTAAGCTTTGTCAGTGGGAATCCGGCCTGCGGAAGTATGCAACTGCATTAAGAAACCCATGTCTGAGAGATCAGACATGATGTTCCGAATCGTCGCAGGGGATAGCCCCATTTCCAATGTCTTTGAAAGGGAGCGTGATCCGACTGGTTCGTTACTAGTTATGTAACCCTCAATGATCCCGCGCAAGACTCGTTGGGTACGTTCGTCAATCGACTCCTTGGTCTCCAACCGTTGAACCGTTTTCGACATAAAGCTCCCTCAAGTAGCTTATTAGCACTCATCAGCTGATAGTGCTAATAGTTAACATTCGAATGGATGGTTGTCAAGGGAAATGACGGGAATAGGTGATGTTCTCCGTCGAAGTTTTTAGTGGACAAAGTCCATTGGTTTTCAGGGTTCTGAGAGTCCCAACAAATTTCGAAAGGTTTCTGGATCATCTAATTTTCTTTCCAGCCGTCTACGAAATTGGGGGAAGGAGATTCGATGGCTGCTTTCCACTTGAAGATCTTGGCTGCTGTAGACGCGAGGATCCAAATTCTGATCAATCAACCACTCCAGCCAACTGTTGTAATCCTGATATAAATCCTCTGGAGGCAGTTGAAATCCAGTCGAGGTTTCATTGATCTCTTGTGTAAGCTCAAATCCTTCATCTTCTTCAATTTCTGGTACATCCGGCGTTAATCCAGGCATCTTGGTCGTGGGTGGTGCTGGTGAAAAACCCGTTCTGTAGTGCAGACGAAAGGTCTCAAGCAGATCATGCAACCTATCTGTGGAAGCAACTCTTCTCTCGAGACGATGAGAAAACTGGAGAAACGAAATTGGTCGGGAGCTTTCCACTCTGAGGTTTTCTGCAGAAAGTTCCTGAACATTCAGCCCAATTGAATAGAGATGATCGCACCATTCATTGAAACTAAGATATGCTTCGTCCAGAGGCCTTGCAGGGAGGGCGTTATTTTCATCAAAACTTTCCGGAACATAGGTCTTGGGTTTTAGCTCTGGAGGTGGACGGAAACGTAGCTCATTTTCCAGCGTTTGGCTCATCATCGGATTGGAAGGTGGTGATGGAGAAGGTTGTGGCGGTGGCTGTTTGAGAGGACTCCCACCAGGTAGTGGAGGTGATGGCATCGGAACACGCCTAGGCTGCTGGATGGATTGTCGCTCAATTTGTTCCAGTCGCCCTTTCACCTTGTCAACCTCCTCTGCAAGGCGCAGCAAAGCCTGGTGAGTGCCCGCTAGATCTTCTTCGGTGAGATACTTATGTTGCTCTGGTTGCCCAACTGTGGATTTTGTTGAAGTGAGGTGAGGGGAAGTCCAATCCGTTGGGAGCAAACAAAGACTATGTGCTTCCACCCAGTTTGGGGTAGTCAGCTTACTTTCCCAGTCGGGTAAGCGAGCCAGTGCAGTTTCACAGAAGTGTAAAAATGTCTGATAGTTTATTCGATCTCCAGGGGATACCTTTTCTGGTCGGTCCACTCTCAGAGGACACTGTATTTGTTCCAGCCATTTGATCCACTCCTGCCAGGTCTTCCGGGATTCCTTTCGTTGCCAGTGTTCGACCAGTCGGTTTTCCAGTTGATCAAGAGCCTTCATGATGCCTTCCTTGCAACTTCCATCATCAAATAAAGAGCCAACTCCTGAAGATCAACTTTCACTCGATACTGTTTTAGCAGGCCTCCAATCGAAATCAAAACTCTCCCCATCAGTACAAAATTATCGGGAATTTTTACTTCTGCCCTTCTCATGATGCGCATATGAGTTTCCATCTGGCTCAGTCCTGCAAATTCAGCGGGGTCTCTTTCGAAAAGTAATTTTAGCAATAATGGACCGTTGGGGACATCAAATCCAGCCTTGCGCAATAGTGAATCAAATTCTGATTGCTGACGATTGAAAAGTGCCACCAAGACGTTTCGGTAGGCCTCACACTCGGCGTCCGTCAACTGAGCAACAGCTCCAAAATCTAGCAGAGCTAGCTTCCCTTGAGGGGTTACAAAGAAATTTCCAGGATGAGGGTCTGCGTGGAACAAGCCGGTGACAAAGATTTGCTTGATGAAGCTCCGTACCAATGATTGCAGCAGTGGCTCAGCAGCACTTGGCACATCAGCTAGGAAATGCCGAAGAGGTTGACCTTCGACAAAACTCATAGCCAATACTTCTTTACTCAGGAGATCGGGAATCAGTACAGGAAACACCCACTCCTCTGCTTCATACAGAGCAAGGAATTTTGTTAGGTTTGCTGCTTCATGGTAGTAGTCCAATTCTTGCCGAATACTCCTGCTGAGCTCTTCCACAGTCTGTTCAACGTTCCAACCTTCTGCCCAGCGTTGAAGTAAGGGTGCGATGCGCTTGAAAAACAGCAGATCCGCTTCAATCTTCTCTGCAGCATCCGGCAATTGAATTTTTAGTGCGACAAGAGAGCCACCTCTAGTTTTTGCTCGGTGAACTTGTGCAATGGATGCTGTTGCTAACGGGACTGGCTCAACGTCATCGAATCGTAGTTTCCAATCGGCACCATAACACTGGAATAGCTGTTTTTCGATCTCTTCCCATGACACGCTTGGAGCCTGATCCTGAAGCTCCGCTAGTTGATCTACATAGGTTTCTGGGAGCCAATCTCCTTGACAGCTAAGGAACTGGGCGGCTTTTACCCATGCACCACCTTGTCTACGGCAAAGCTCAGCCAGCTCGGTAGCATTCTTCTGATGAAGGGACTGAGTTTCTTCTGAAATTTCGTTGGGCTCTAGTACAGGAAGGCGGATTTTCTGAAATGCGTAGGTTCGAGCTGCAATACTGAGGAGTGTTTGGCCAGCATCAAAATAGCGGCTTCCATGAGAATACCACTGGTTCAGATTGTCTGACTGGCTGATGAGTTGTCGGAAAGCTTCAGGGGCATCTGTCTGCATCCAGTCAAGAAAACCATCTCCCCAGCCCTTCCATCGTTTGGACCATTCTTCAGGGATACCGGCCTCATCTGCCCAGTCTGAAACAGTTTGATGGGCTTTGACCAGCCAACGGTGGGAATCACGGAACCAGTTGTCTGCCATTGACCCAAAATTGGTTTATGAGGTGAGCCTCAGGTTGCTAGAACATGTTAGGTGAGAAGTCTTCTAGCAAAATTGCGATGCTAAGGGAAGCAAAGTTTAACAGGAAAGCTGATAGTCCAATGTCAACAGGGCAACTTCTCGGAAGTGTTTGACGAAATGGATTGTCAAATTTTTACGCAAGTGTGCTGGAAGCTCCTCGAATTGCGAACGGTTTGCTTCTGGAAAAATCAGTGTATTGATCCCTGCGAGCTTTGCTCCAACGACTTTTTCTCGAACACCCCCGATGGGGAGGACTTGTCCGCTTAGGGTTAATTCTCCGGTCATTGCAATGGATGCCGGAACAGCTTGTTGGATAGCAAGTGACAGCAGGCTGGTGGCCATGGCTATTCCCGCGGAAGGGCCATCTTTGGGTGTGGCACCCTCTGGAACATGCAGGTGGATCGTATTTTTCTTGAAGAACTGCATCTTGCCTGGAACTTCACGCAGCAAGGATTGGACGTAGCTATGGGCTATTGAGGAGGATTCCTTCATCACATCCCCGAGTTGCCCTGTCAATTTGAATTCTCCTGAGCTCCCGTTGAGCATAATTGATTCAATCGGCAGAGTGGAACCTCCGGTTGGCGTCCACGCGAGACCCCGCACAACTCCGGGCAATTCCAAGCGCTTGTACGCATCTTCAGGATACTCAGGCTGTCCCAGAAAATCGTGAAGCTGCTCACGCAGGATGATAACCTTTTTCTTGTCTCCCTTGGCTACGCGCATTGCCACACGTCTGGTGATGGACCGAAGTTTTTTCTCCAGATTACGTACCCCGACCTCACGGGCATATTCCACGGTCAACTGCTTCAGTGTCTCTTTAGGTAGCTCGAGGTTTTCCTCAGTGAGCCCATGATCGGGGAGGATTTTTGGAATCAGGTGACGCTGGGCGATCTTCAATTTTTCTTCGATTACGTAACCGGACAATCGCAGAATCTCCATCCGATCAATCAAAACCGGTGGAATGGTGTCGAGGCTGTTAGCCGTAGCTACGAAAAGCACGTTTGATAGGTCAAAACGCAGATCAAGATAGTGGTCGAGGAAATCTTTGTTCTGCTCAGGATCGAGCACTTCTAAAAGAACAGAGTAGGGGTCTCCTCGGAAGCTCCGACCAGCCTTGTCCAATTCGTCCAGCATGATCACCGGATTCGCTGTCTTGGTAGTCCGTAAGGCTTGGATCAGCCGCCCAGGCATGGCTCCAATGTATGTTCGTCGGTGACCCTTCAATTCATTTTCATCACTCATCCCACCAACGGAGAAGCGATAAAATTCTCGACCCAGCGCAGAGGCAATTGATTTGCCAAGTGATGTTTTTCCAACACCCGGGGGGCCCACAAGACAAAGAATCCCACCTCGCATTCCGCCCCGAAGTTTGCTGACTGCAATGAACTCAAGAATACGTTTCTTTACATCGTCCAGACCATAGTGATCGTGGTTGAGAACACGCTCTGCTTGGGAAATGCCGAGCTTGTCTTTCGAATAGACTCCCCATGGTAAAGAGGCAATCCAGTCAAGGTATTGATGGACGATTTGAGATTCAGGTGATGAATCATCCATGAATTCATAGCGTCCCAATTCCTGGATCACCCGTTCTTTTGCTTCCTCCGTGAGTGTCAATTCCGAAAAGCGTTCTCGAAAACGATCCAGCTCCATCTGTTTGCGATCTTGCTCTAACCCTAATTCATGTTTAATTTCACGAAGTTGTTCTCGTAGAAAAAACTCTCTTTGATGCTTGGAGAGCCGCTCATCAATTTTCTGACTGATCTTCTCTTTCAGCAGACTCAGGTCATATTCCTCGCGCAGCAACAGCAGGGTCTGCTCCATTCGCTCTTGGATATCGTGGGTCTCCAGAATTTTTTGCAGGGCCTTGCTTTTGGCGTTCGTCATCGAGGCAGCCAAATCAGTCAGCTTGATGGGTTCGTCTAGATTGACCTGGGAAAGTAGGTGATGCATCTCCTGAGAGAAGGTTGGATTATGGGGAATCAGTTCCTTCAAGGTAGAGACGATAGCAGCTGCTGAGGCACGCAACTGCTCTGTCATTTCAGGGGGCGCTTCTTCGATGTAATCTACTTCAGCACTGTAGTGCTGGTCATCTGGATAAAACCTCCGGACCTTGAACCGCTTCAGAGTGCTCAGCATGAATTGGCAGCTCTCATCCGGCAATTCCACCCAGTGCAGGACATACGCAACGGTTCCAACACGATAAAGTTGTGAAGCAGACTCGATTTGACGTTGCTCTCCCTCCTCATCGCTTTCGTTGGGTTTAGCCATCACGAGGCCGATGATTTTTTCTTCACGGATTTGATCCCGAATCCAGCGGCTGACCATACTGTCAGCACCAACCATCGTTAGAATTCCCGGAAAAATCGGACGCTGATAAACTGGAAAGATTGGAATGCGATTAGGTAGATCAGCCACCGTGATGACCGTTCCTTCCGAATCAACCAGAAGAATCCGATCTTTTTTGTTGGCTTGGTTGCCGTTGGCGGCTTTCTTTCGAGCCATTTTCTCGGTTGGCTGGAGTTAGTAAGTCAGAGAGAACAACTTAGTGAAGCGTTCTCTCTGTAATCAGATTTGAAGGTCTGCTTCAGGAGGTCAGTTGATGAGCTGTCGCCGCTTCCATGAAGTCATAGAGATCCGGCAGAAGTTCTGTCGGATTGTCCAACAGACCCTCCACGAGCATTGCACTTCGGAAGAGCTGTTCCACGGCTTGGCCAAAAAATTCTGATTTGGGATTTTCTTCAGCCAGCTTTGCCAAGTTCTGCAAGATCGGGTGTTTCAGATTAACTTCGAAATTGCGTTTGCTGATCTGATACTCCTCGTTGACCATCTTCATCATGCGCTCCATATGAGCGCTCATGTTCTCCTGAGGATTGACGAGGGAGCAAGGGCTATCTACCAGTCTCTTGGACGCAATCACATCTTTAATTCGATCACCAAGCTGTTGTTTGATCTTGTGGAGCAGAACTTCTCTCTGCTCTGTACTCATTTGAGAGGTGTCTTCGACAGGGTCTGGCACATCAATATCTGCCTGGGAGATGCTCTTGAAGGCTTTCCCATCATAATCCCGCAGCTCGTTCATCAAGAAATCGTCGATGTGATCATGCAGGAACAGCACTTCTAAGCTTTGCTTGCGGAAGTACTCAAGATTCGGATGATGTTGTAAGGATTCTCTAGACGGCCCCACAATATAGTAAATCTCTTTTTGCTCATCACGCATCCGACTCACGTAATCCTTTAAAGAGACATCAGCCGTAGCTCCTTCACTCAATGAAGAGTTGAAACGCAGGAGGTCCATGAGCTTACTGCGGTTACCGAAATCAGCGGAGACTCCCTCTTTCAGCAGCACACCAAATTCCTTCCAGAATTGGTTGTAGGACTCTGAATTGTTATCAGCGAGTGTTTGGAGTTCTTTCAAGAGCCGAGTGGTGAGGCTTTTCTTGATGCGTTCCACCAATGCGTTTTGCTGGACACTCTCTCTGGAAACATTGAGGGGGAGATCTTCAGAGTCAACCACTCCTTGAACAAAGCGTAAGTAGGGTGGGAGTAGGCCATTATGCTGAGGCTGAATCAACACTTTTTGGGCATAGAGGGCCAAGCCTTTCCCCTCACGTGCGTAGAGCACTTCATTAGTAATCTTTTGTGGAATGTAAAGCAGAGCGTAGTACTGAATCGGTGCATCAATCGACAAGTGCAGATGTTGCAGGGCAGGCTGATGATCGTAACTAATCTGCTTGTAAAACTCTTCGTAGTCCTTCTGGCTGACTTCCTCTTTAGACTGTGTCCAAATCGCAGTCACTTTATTGATGGTCTCTCCCTTGAGTTGGATGGGATGAGGGACATAATTGGAATATTTGCTGACGATCGATTTCAGTCGGTATTCATTACAGAATTCTTTGGCCTCATCTTTCAGATGTAACACGATCTTGGTTCCACGTTCTTCCTTGCTAGCTGGTGCTAGTTCGTACTGACCACTACCACTGGAATTCCATGACCAAGCTTGGCTATCGGGACGCCAAGAACGGGTGGTTAGCTCCACCTTATCAGCTACCATGAAGACTGCATAGAAACCGACCCCAAATTGACCAATGAGATTCTGGACTGCTTGTTTGGATTGTTGAGCTTCCCTCAAAAATTTGAGAGTTCCTGAACTGGCTATGGTTCCCAGGTTTTCGATCAATTCTTCGCGAGTCATCCCACAACCAGTATCCTCAATAGTGATCGTTTGCTTATCTTCGTCGAAGGATAATTCGATTTGCAGGGATGCATCCGGATTTAGCAGTTGGTCTGCCGAAGTGAGCGCAAGGAACTGAACTTTACTTAGCGCATCTGCGGAATTGGACAGCAATTCCCTCAAAAAGATTTCTCGCTCGGTGTACAGGGAGTGTACGAGAATATCGAGCAGCTTCTGCATCTCCGCCTGATACTCATGTACCTCGGGTTGTGGCGTGGATTGGGCTGAACTCAAGGATCCTCCTTAAAATCTATAATGAAAATAAGTTGATGGTGAATCGGCATTGCGACAAAAGAAGTAAACTTAGTATTTTAACAAACGATCTGAGAAAGAGAAAGTCACTTTGCGGGATAAATCAATTAGAGGTTGGCAGGTGCTCCTGGATCCAATCGGGTACTGGGACTGGTTTTTCCTGCTTGATGCAAACCAACTCAATCACGGCTTTGACAAGAAGTTGTTGATCAGAGGAGCGTACAATGTTTTGTAGAAATTGAACACGATAGGGACTGGTCAGGGTAGGTTGTGTTTGCACTTCTAGGCGATCTCCCAAAACAGCACCGCGTCGGAAATTCATCTCAGCTCGGTAGACTACGAAAGAGAGGTTTTCCTGCTGATGAATTTGGTAAAGGCGTTCTGCACCTAGAATCTCCGAACGGGCTCTTTCACAATATTTTAGATAGTTCGCATGATAGACCACCCCAGTTATATCCGTGTCTTCGTAGTAGACGGTGACTGGGAAGCGAAACAGGAGACTTTCAGTCATGTCGTTCCAGAATTCGGGCCTCTCTCCTACCTTGCTCTTCATCAACTTTCCAAAGCAGGGCCCCTCCAATCAAGAAAAGAATGGAGATGGAAGCAATGCTCCAGCGGGCTGCTTCTTGTCCAACAGATTCAAGTTCGGCTGCTGAGGGACTGTCTCCTAACAGCCATCCTTTGGCCATCAGGGCAGTCATTCCCATTAGCAAGGGCCCAATGATAGCGGCGAACTTTCCGAGCGTGTTATAGAAGCCGAAGTACTCTGCAGTTTGATTTTTTGGGATGAGACGAGCGTAAAACGATCGACTGAGCGCTTGAACTCCACCTTGGGCAATTCCAATTAGGACAGCAAGGCCATAGAACTCAAATTGACTCTTCATTTGAGTACCCCAGATGGTCACAATCAGATAAATACCAATGCCAACTAAAATTGATTTGCGACAGTCCCAACGTGTACCCAGTCGGCCAAAGAAAAGTGCCGCGGGAAAGCCTATGAACTGCACCAATAGCAAGGCTGTGATCAAATCACTTGATGAAAAACCAATGGAGAGACCGTAGTCGACAGCCATTCGAATCACAGTACCCACCCCGTCAATGTAAAACCAGTAGGCTGCCAAAAAGAGGAAAAGTGTTCGAAGATGTCTTATTTTACGGAAGGTTTCAGCAAGTTGTTGAAATCCCGCAAGAATTGAACTCCCCTTCGCAGGGGCCCCTTGGCTGACTTCGGGAACCCAGAGTAGGGTGAAAACGCTGAATCCACCCCACCACACGGCTACTGTTAAAAAAGACAGCCTCACCGCTTCTGCAGGACCTGCTAATCCAAACCAATCGGGTTGCAGTGTCATTAAGACGTTGATCAGAAAAAGGAGCCCACCACCCAGATAGCCGAGGGCATAGCCAAAGCTTGAAATACGGTCGAGTTGATCATCGGGAACCAAGTCTGCAAGCATCGCATCATAAAAGATGTTCCCACCGGCAAATCCCAAAGAGCCCAAAACGTAAACCAATACCGCCCATTCCCACTGACCCTGCTCAATAAAATAAAGCCCTGCACTCATGAACACCCCGAGATAGGTGAACACTGCGAGCAATGGTTTCTTCAGGCGACCGCGATCAGCAATTGCCCCGAGAATGGGAGCAGTCAGAGCAATCAGTAAGCTAGATAAAGAATTCGCAAAACCAAGCTGAGCTGTACTGACACTGACATCTGCTCCAGCACTCCAAAATTGCTTAAAAAAGATAGGAAAGAACCCCGCGATCACAGTGGTAGCAAACACGGAGTTAGCCCAATCATATAGTGCCCAACCCCAAATTGACTTTCGTGAGGCTTCCATAGGAGTGCTGTTTGAAGCGAATATTTAGTGGTTGCCGAAAGTATTAGAGCAACTTTTCAATATCATTCAGAAGTTGTGGATGATTCGGTGAGACTGCCGAAGGGTATCGAGCAATGACCTGTCCTTTCCTATCGACGAGGAACTTCTCAAAGTTCCAGCGTACTTCTCCACGCATTGCTTGGTAGGCGGATGAATTGGTCAAAAACTCATAAACGGGCTGTTTGTTGGATCCCGTCACTGAAGAACTAGCAAATAAGGGGAAGCTGATTTTGTAGCCCTCACAGAAGTCTTTGATTTCCTCATTACTGGACAATTCCTGATAGAAATCATTGCTTGGAAAACCGAGCACGACAAATCCTTGATTGCGGTATTTCTGAAAGATTTCCTCCATCGCTTCATATTGAGGAGTGAATCCACACCGAGAGGCGGTGTTGACGACCAGTACTACCTTGCCCTTGAATTCACTGAGCGGCAGCTCAGAGCCGTCAATGTCAGGGGCGGTTAGTTCAAACAGATTTGCCGCAGATACGCTGGTTATCGATGTCCAAAGGAACAAGGCACTGAGCAGAAGACGCATAGGACCTCTTGAAAAAATTTATTGGGATGGTGTCAGGATCTACTGGAGTAAGAAAAATTTTTCCAGATTCTAGCGTAGGAGATTGTGTAAGGCAGGTCAATGGCTGAGGGACAGCTTCCGCAGAAGCTGTCCTCTGGCTCATGGTTTTCAGGCGGTTTCTTCTTCGTTCGTTTCTTCTTCTCCGCCCTCTTCTTCTTCTTCAACGGCTCCTTCGGCGGTGAAGTGAGCATTCTTAATCTCGATAATGCTCAGGCCGAGGCGTCTTTCCTCAGGATCAATCTTGATCACACGAGCCCGCACTTCTGTATCGACTGGATAGAAGTCCGTGATCTTATTCTTAGGAACGCTGCCATCAATTTCTGAGATGTGAACCAGTCCCTCAACTCCCTCTAGAACTTCCACGAAGATACCGAAATCAGTGATATTGACTACCCGTCCGACTACCTCTTGATTCAAGGGGAAGCGATCGTCCAGATTTCTCCAAGGATCTTCCGTCAATTGCTTGATCCCCAACGAAAGACGCTCTTGCTCAACATCAATATTTAGGACCTTAACTTCGATTTCCTCGCCTTTGCGAGCGATCTCTGAAGGCTTTCTTTGGCGCTGCGCCCAGGAAATATCGGATACATGAACGAGGCCATCAATGCCTTCATCAAGTCCAACAAAGATACCGAAGTCTGTAATGTTTCTCACTCGACCAGTGACAACTGATCCGATGGGGTATCGGTCTAAAGCGAGTCGCCAGGGATTCGGTTCGGCTTCTTTCATGGACAGAGAGATGCGCTTGCGTTCCACATCGATTTCCTTGACCACAGCATCGACCTCTTGACCAAGTTGCACCACCTTGGAGGGATGTCGAATTTTCTTGGTCCAAGACATCTCGGAGACGTGAATCAAGCCCTCTACACCTGGTTCCAACTCAATAAAGGCACCGTAATCCGTGAGGCTGACAATGCGTCCTGTAATTTTTGTTCCAGCAGAATAGTTCTCAGAAACTGATTCCCAAGGATTCTGAGTCTTCTGCTTGAGTCCCAAGGATACTTTCTGCTCATCCGGGTTGTACTTCAGAACAAGTACTTCAACTTCGTCCCCAATGCTAAACATTTCTGATGGGTGAACGATACGTCCCCAAGTCATATCCGTGATGTGCAACAATCCGTCTACTCCACCCAAATCCACGAAGACACCGTAGTCGGTAATGTTCTTGACCACACCAAGAATATTTGCGCCTTCATGCAGAATTTCGAGGGTCTTCTTGCGCTTCTCTTCCCGATCAATTTCCAACAATGCTCTTCGGGAGAGGACAATGTTTCCACGCTTCTGGTTAAACTTAAGAATTTTGAAGTCGAAGGACTCACCCAGAAGTTTGTCCAAGTTGCGTACTGGACGAAGATCTACCTGTGAACCTGGCAAGAATGCTTTGACACCAATATCGACGGATAGACCACCCTTAATTCGGTTGATGATTGCTCCGGTAACGATTCCATCTTCTTCGTAAATTTTGCCAATTTTCTCCCAGACCCTAAGCTTCTCAGCTTTTGTTTTGGAGATGCTCGTGATGCCATCGTCTTCTTCCAAGGCCTCAACATAAACCTCGACCTGATCACCAATGTTGGCTGTCAGGATGCCTTCGGAGTTCTGGAATTCTTCGGTGGGGATCAGACAATCTGATTTGAAGCCGATGTCGACAGTTACGTAGTCCTTGCCGATAGTAGTGACAACACCGGTGATGATTTCTTGTTCGCTGATGCCAACAAGGGTCTCATCGTAAAGCAGGTCAAAGTCTTCGCTTTCCTCAAAGAAAACGATTGGTTCAAGTTCAGTAGAAGTGGAGATTGATTCGGTCACGAAGTAGCCTCAGTTTAAGGAAACGGAAGTGCTTGCCGATGCACGACCGGTTGAGGTTGAAAAGCGCGGCATCCGTGCAGGGAGTTCTCCCTGATCATTCCGCAAATAATGGGCAAAAGGAACTTAATATACCTGTTAAATGCTGCTTTGGTCAAGCCGATTCAACGGTAGTTGATAAACTGCATATCAAAGTCGAAATCGGCATCCTTTAATCCTTGGATGACCACCTGTAAATCATCTTTGCTCTTGCCAGTCACACGAACCAAATCCCCATTCACTTGGGGTTGGACTTTCACTTTCAAATTCTTGATTTGCTGATTAATACTTTTGCATTGCTCCTTGGAGAGTCCCTGTTGAATTGAAATTTTCTTTTTCAGGACTTTTCCAGTTGGTTCGGTTTTTCCGTAGACGAGGCTTTTGACGGGCACGTTGCGTTTAAGCATCTTGGTCAAAAGGATGTCAGTCACGGCCTGCAATTTATACTCATCTTCAGCAGTCAATTGCAGACTAGGTTCTTCTTTGTCCAGATCAATTTCGGCGGTAGAACCCCGGAAATCATAGCGATTGGTAATCTCCCGTTTAGCTTGATCAACTGCATTTGTCACTTCTTGAAGATCAACTTGGCAGACCACATCAAAGGAGTAGCTGGATGCCATAATAAGTTCTCATTTAAGTTGTTCAGTCAGCAGACTTTTTGGGAAAGTGCTGCCTTGATAAAGCCGTCTAAATCACCATCCAGAACAGCCTCCGAATTTCCAGTCTCAAAGCCAGTTCGATGATCTTTGACCATCTGGTATGGATGCAGAACGTAACTTCGGATTTGGCTACCCCAGGCAATGTCTTGCTTTTGGCTATTTTGCTCATCTTTTTCTGCATTGAGGAGCGCTTGCTCCCGCTCATAGAGTCGGGCTTTGAGGATTTTCATTGCCGATGAGCGGTTCTTGTGTTGGGAGCGTTCATTTTGGCACTGGACAACGATTCCAGTTGGGATGTGTGTGATCCGTACCGCGCTGTCTGTGGTGTTCACATGCTGCCCACCAGCCCCACTTGCCCGATAGGTGTCTACCTTCAAATCATCGGTCCTGATATCAATCTCAATCTCTTCATCGATGTCCGCATAGACAAATACGGAAGCGAATGAGGTGTGCCTTCGCTTGTTGGCATCGAAAGGAGAAATTCTTACAAGTCGATGAACTCCAATTTCTGCACGCAAACGTCCATAGGCATGCACTCCTTTCACGGCAAAAGTTGCTGATTTTAAACCTGCCTCCTCGCCCGGCTGATAATCCATCACTTCCACAGAATAATCGTGATCATTTGCCCAGCGAAGGTACATGTTGTAGAGCATGGACGCCCAATCCGTGGATTCGGTACCTCCGGCTCCTGGATGAATATTGACGATGGCGTCTTTTTCATCGTTCTCCCCACTGAACAGGCTGAAGATTTCGAGACTATCTAGCTTCAGTTGCAGGTTTGTGAGGTTTGTCTGGATTTCCTGAAGAAGATCGGTGTCTTCTTCTTCACGATAAAGCTCTGCGGCGGTCTCTAGATCATCTTGGAGTTGACGCATCTTGTTGAGGTTTTCAAGCAAATCACCCAACTGCGCAGCTTCTTTCAATAAGGTAGTACGTTCTTCGGCAGGTAATTCCCAGAAGTCACCTCGTGAGGAGCGACCTTCTAGTTCTTTCAGATGTTCAGTTTTGGCAGGGACTTCAAAGATACCCTTCTAGCTTGCCCAAGCGCTCCGAGAGGCCGACGATTCGGCCACTAATCTCTTCGCTCAACATGGTGTAAACCTTTCAACGATTAGAAAATGCTATTTAAGAATAAGATTGTAAAACAAACGATTATCAAGAAAAATTAGTTCGAACATCAAGCTGAAACCCTCTGGATTAATCAGACTATCTTTCGATTACTCATCCCAGTTACCTCAAACACATTTTTTAAGTAATGCGTTTCACCCACATTATTGGCTTCATACTGCTCTGCTTATCTGGTTGCCAGTTGCCTGTGATCACCGGCAAAAACAACTTTTTTGATTATCGAAATGAACGGGTAGCTGTCATAGGTTTTAAGGCAGCTGATAGCGTCCCAGAGAATGTTTGGGATGGAATGCTGAATACCGCCAGGCAGCAAATTCAGGATCATCCAGAGGTAAATCAGGCTTTTTTTGCTAAGGATGCACCAGCAGCTCGAGTGCCCGAATCGAACCTTGCGGTACGCTTACAACGCTTCACAACGACCCTCGCTTTGACAGGAATAGCTGATCGAGATCTGGCTCTCCCTCTTCAGGAGGATTTGGATGCAAATCTCCTATTTCTGCTGCAACTCGAGGATTATCCATGTAGCAAAGATTGTCCGGGGAAACGCCAATTCTTGATGCGATTGAAGCTGTTGGATTTTCAGTCTGGTGAAACCTTGTATCAGGCCCGTCTAAATTATCAGCTTAACGAGGACGAGGAAGAGACACAGGCCCTGTCTGAGTTAATCGCCAACTGGAATGGGCGTTTGTTGAATCGCTGGGCAGCAGATTTCAAAACTCCCTGGCATCGCTGGCGATACGAAAATCTGAAGCCTTTGGCTGCCAATGCGGGTAAGCCGGAATGAGTGTTGGTCAAAAAATGAACTTCGACTGGATGGGTTATCAGCTCTATCTTTTCGATCTTGACGATACTTTGTTGATGACTCGTGCGGCGATTCGGGCAAGTTGGCGCAAAACTCTCCAGCATCCGAGGTTGACAGGTAAAAGTGTAGAGGAGTGGATAGAGACCCTCCGAGGGTTCACTTTACTCTATGGAACCACTGCAGATCAGGAGTATTGGCAGGCATTTGCTGTTGAAGTTACAGGCGAGTTGATCAAACCTCATCCCTTCGGAGAAGAGCTCTGTAGGACAAACCGAGAGAACTACTGGCAAGTACTCCAACCCGCTCCTAACATCCCTAACATCCTCGACCGTCTTCGCGAAGAAGGCCGTCAGTTGGCACTGATCACCAATGGGCTGATTGAACTACAAACTCAAAAATTATCCAGAGCTGGGCTAGCCGATTACTTCCAAGAACACGTCTATTGCTCCGATCAATATGCCTGGGCTCATCAAAAACCTTCTCCGCACATGCTGAACCAAGTCCTGGAGAAGTGCGACATGAGTCCTGAAGAAACTGTGTTCTTTGGGAACGCTTCGATTGATGTGCTCGCCGGCAACATGGCTGGGGTGACCACTGTCGCAGTCGCTGAGTTTAATAACCCTCGTGAGCTACGATTACTGACAGCTGATTACCATCTTAGTGAGTGGCCAGCAGAGATCTGACTCAACTTGCATTCGCGATCCTCACAACTGGAACTCCTGCTTTTCTTCCTTCACTCCTAATCAATTCCTTTGAATGAAATTAGAACACGGTTGGCGCATGCCTGCTGAATGGGCCCTTCATCAATGTTGTTGGATCGCTTGGCCATGCAGAGAGGCTACGTTTCATGGCAGGTTTGAAGAAGCAAAGAGAGATGTAGCTGCAGTTGCACGGAGCATTGCCAGTGCTGAAAACGTCAAATTACTTGTTAGAGAAGCAGATTTTGAGGAAGCCACTCAACTTTGTGGGCCTGCTGTGCAGCTTGTCAAATTTGAACTCAGTGACTCTTGGACAAGGGATTCTGGGCCCAGCTTTGTCTTAAATGAACTCAATGAATTGGCGGGAGTTGACTGGTACTTCAATGCCTACGGAAGTCTTGCTCTTCAAGAAGATGGTTCACCTGTTTCAGATCCTGAATTCGCTAATGATCAAACTTTGGCAAAACGGATTCTGGAGAATGAGGAAATTCCCCGTTTGATTGCTCCCTTGGTTTTGGAGGGAGGCAGTATTCATGTGGACGGGAGAGGGACTCTGCTTACCACGGAACAGTGCCTATTGAGCCGAAATTCTGGTAAGACCCGACTGGAAATTGAAGGATTTCTATCGGAATTTTTAGGGATTTCTAAGACGATCTGGCTTGGAGAGGGACTGCAAGATGATGAAACCAATGGACATGTGGATAATCTTGCTTGCTTTGTAAATGAAGGGGTCGTTTTGGCTCTGAACTGCGAAGATTCCCAAGACCCGAACTATGAACCTCTCAAAGACAACCTGCAGCGCCTTCGGTTGGCAACAGACGCACATGGACGTTCGCTAGAGGTCTTTACGATCAATCAGCCTCCTGCAGCTTTTCGAAAGAATGGAGATCGGCTGAGTCAATCCTATTTGAATTTCTATCTAGCCAATGGTGCGGTGATCTGTCCGGCATTTGGATATACGACAGAAGATGAATCTGCTGTGGAACAATTGCGCAGCTTATTTCCAGATCGAAGAGTCATTCCAGTTTCCATCTCGAACCTGATTCATGGTGGAGGAGGAATCCATTGCATCACTCAACAGCAGCCAGTTGGGCGAAATTCAGTCAGTCCCAAAGCATTATGACTACAAACGTAACCAGCTCATTTCATGAGGTACGTTGCCCAATTCGATGATCCGTTTGATACCTAGATCATCGTGATTGGCGACCACGTCCAAAGGCTGAATTTCTGTATTATGCTCATCACCTCTGCCGACTAATGCCGTGTGGTAGCTCGCGGATAGAGGCATTAGTGCTGCCCCAGTATTCCCCTGTAAATCAGCCTGCCCGTAACAGAGACAAAAGTACGCTTGATTGGGTTCTCCAAGCCAATCAGCTTCTGCATGGAATACAGTTCCTTTCACACCCACCTGAAGCGCAGGCATTCGAAGTCGGTACTTCCGATTTCTTTTCTGAGTGATGGCTGCTGTGACACTTCCTCTTTCCAAGTTGATTTGTCCACCTTCTTTCTTAAGAATCAGTTGTGCTCTAGCGTAGCTGTTAAGTTGGAAGGCGCTTTGGTCTGGAGCCCCCAGAATCACTTCACTGTCCTTATCCACCTCGACAACCTCACCACTGAATACCTGATCACCAACCTTCAATTGTTTTTGTGTCTGGGCTATTCCACGTAAAGCAAGAACTTGCAGAGTGTCAGCTTGTATTTTGGACGATTCCTGAGCCCTCAGATCTATCGGTGAGGCCAAAGAACTACTTTTCTGGCAAGAACCCAATGCCAAGAGTGAGATAGCTTGAAGGCTTCTCTTCAGCAATTTGCGGCGGTTACAACAACAGGAATACATAAAATCAATCTTTGAAGACCTGTTGATAAGCACAATAGTCCGTCAAGGCTTTTTCTTCACAACGAATTCGATGAAAGAGAAGCATGGCGTTGGCAATCGAGAAGAAGATGGAGGTCCAGATTGCAGAATGCAACAAAGGAAAAAAAGCGATCTCCAGGACTACACCAAGGTAGTTGGGATGACGAAAGTAGCGATAGAGGCCACTGCGAAGAGCTTCTTTTCCAGGAACCAGAACAATTTTAGTGTTCCAGTGCGTTCCTAAAGTCAAAATGGCATGATAGCGAAGACCCTGCCCGATGATGACAAGAATCATTGATGGCCCAGCGAGTTGCCATGAAAATTCCCTATCCAGGATCCAAACTTCCAAGAGCATCGATAGTATCCAGCCACTATGCAGAGCAACCATTACTGGATAATGTCTCGGAAAAAACTCCTCACCACCACTTTCCAGCAAAATTTTGATGTTTTGCTGGCTCCGCTTGAGTTCCCAAAAGCGTTGCAGAACAAGTAATCCAACGAATCCACTGAACAGTAGCGCACTGCTCATGCGGACTTGCGCCACCAAAGGCGTTCAGATTCAGGTGTGCTAAGGGGTTCTTTTTTTGTGGGATTTGCTGGAAGTTCACAGAGCCAGTTTAGCAAACCTGAGGGATCCCAGTGACGAGAATCTTTTCCATAACAGTAACGATCCAGGTCTTTCAAAATGGCTTGAGCATCAGGAAATTCGCTGCAGAGATCTGTCCAGCTAGGTTTAGGCGAAGGATGCCACGAGCGAAGCCAGCTCATGAGCGCACTTCTACTGCGGAGGGCATTGCCACTTCGCAGCGCATCCAAAGCATCCTTGTAGGCTTGACGAACTTTTGGTGATTCCTCCTGTGAGGCCTTCGGTGCATTATTTGGCTTGGCTGATTGGGTTTTAGCAGTCCAGAACCAGAGACCTATTGTCCCAGCCCAAAGTGCCAGTAGAGCAGCACTAATCGATTGCCAAAGCCAACTATCGGTATTCATCTCTTGCGTAGCTAAGCGCTCCGCAGTGGATGTCGTCACCGTTGTATCAAGGGGTTGGAGTTGGGTTGGTGCAAGGGCAGCAGGCAAAATTTCAATAGTCCGTTCTGGTAGTCGTGCAACTTGAGGTTGGTTGGTTTGTAAGTTCCACCAATTGATTTCGATAGCAGGTAGCTTTATTTTCCCTGGTTTTGTTGGAACCAAGGCAAAACTTTGGAATCGTTCGCCGGTCACCCAGTGATTGTCATTGCTTGTTTTCACCTCCGCTGGATCAGAATAGATCTTGAGTGATTCTGGCATGCTCATGTTCCACTCAGGGAGTTGCTCTCCAAGTAGCCCAGTTGCCCGCAATCGAATCTGCCGAGAAACTGAATCTCCAACACGAAAGACAGGTGGGTTGGGATCCCATTGTTCTTGAAGCACCATTTCCTGAGCTGGCAGCCACCATCCTTGTGCATCCCTTGGGACCGGGATAACTCGAACTTGTTGGGAGGGTGTTTGCAAGACTACTCGCTGGGTTTTGGCTCCAAGATGCCGATTCAGACCCTGAAATAGGCTTTGTCCTTTAGAAGCCAGGATCGCATCTCCCTGATAAGTTAAGGCTGGAATTTCTAGATTCCCACTTTCTTGTGGAAAGATCGCGTATCGTAGGGTGGTGACGTTAAGTCGGCGGCCATTCCGCACTTGCTGTTCATTTTGCTGATCCAGCAATTTGACAGGAACGTTGGGCAGGTCTGGTGGTGTCAGGCTCTCGTTTTCAACCGGAATTCCTCGTTCTAGGCGAATTTCTAAAACCAACTGCTGTTGGGGATAGACTTGTCGTGGTTCGACCCGGGCGGCTATCTCAATTGGCAGAGCCATTTGGTGACTCTTACGATCAGCGATCTCCAGTTGGATTTCCTCCGTCTGTTCGTTCCCTAGTTGAAAGGGAGGAATTCTAAGGACTCCAGCCTGGTTCGGCAAAATGGTAAAAATCCAACGATGTGCTTTGGAAATACTACCATTGATGATGGACGTTTGGCTTTGCGTGCTCCGACTCAGGATTTTTAGTCCATCCATTTCAGGGATCTGTAAATCTCCATCTTCTTCAGCCTCAACAATCAGTTCAAAGGCTTCTCCTTGTACAAACACATCCCCTTGGACCCATGAACTCAGGGCTGCAAATACGGTTTGATGGCTAAACATCATCAGTAGGAATAAACCAAGCAACCAACGCATATTTTTACCAAAAATCTGTTTCGTGATTTAATTCCGAAGCCTGTCTTCGACGAAGACTCTCCAAGCGCATCTTATTTCGAAGTAGTTGCCCGGGATCATCAGGAACTTTTCGAAGCCATTGTTGAAGCGTTTGTTGTTGCTCTTCATTCTCATTTCCTTTGAGATAAGCTGCTGCTTGATCTGATTGCTCTTCTTTCTCGCTTTCATTTCCTTCTTCAGGAGTCAGTAGATCTTTCTGTGATTCTTTCTGTCCGGTTATCTCTTGATTCTCGGAATCAGTAGTCTCTTTGCCACTAGCTGAACCTGTATTCTTTTGATCAGAGTTTTGTTCACTTGGCTGCCCTGTAGAATCTTCTGATCCTTGACTATCATCAGGTTTTGGGGCTTGTTCCGCAGACTGTTGATTGTTTTGCGCAGAGTCTCCATTCGCTGCGTCATTATTTTCTGGCAGCTGATTTTGTTCAGTTGGATCTCCTGAGGATGCAGACTGATCAGGCTGTTCCTGCGAATCTTCTTCACCTTCTTCTGGTCGGTTTGGATTGCCTCCAGATGACTTGTCTTCTTGAGATTGCTTTTGTTGTGAATCCAGTAGCTTTGCCACTAGATCTCTGTTGAATTGGGCATCCTCCCAGTCTGGTTCAGCAGCTAAAGCCTGATCATACGCTTCAAGGGCCTCAGGAAGTTTTCCATTTCGTGCAAGTGCATTCCCTCGATTGTAGGACGTTATTGGACTTTCTTCATTTGACCAATATTGAAGAGCTTCTTCATATTCCTGAGCCTTGTAGGCAGCGATTCCTTGCCACGTAGAGTCATCAAAAGTCTGTGCTGCTTTAGCGGCTTGACCTTCTTCCAGAAGTTCATAGGCACGTTGATTGTCATTGATGAAAAGCTCTCTCCACTCCCATGCTTGACTCAATGACGGCCAACTTGTCAGGACAAGCACAAAGAGCCATCCTCTCCGGAAGATCAGAGCTACCAAGGGTAGTAATAAAACAAACAACCATGGTCCTTCTTCTCTCCAGCGATCAGTCGTGAGTTCCTCCTCTTGTTCCTGAAAGCCCTGATCCTTTTCTTCAAATGCAACTAGCCGGTCCAGGTCGCTATCGTCATATTGCACAGGCAGAACCTGACCACCTAGGGTTTCGGCTACAGCTTTCAAGGGAGCCAAGTCCAGCTGAGGAATGACAATGTTATTGTTGGTATCCTTCAGATAATTGCCTTTTTCCAAAACAATGGGGGCCCCGCTAGGAGTTCCAACTGCGAGGACAGTTAGTTTGTGCCTCTGTGATGACAAAAGGTTTTGAAGTGGCTTGACTTGCTGATCATCGATCCCATCAGTGATCCAAACCAAGTGGCTATTTTGGATATCAACTTGATTCAGCATTTCAATCACATTTTCAAAGGCTAGGTCTGGCCGACTCCCACGAACAGGCATCAGGCTGGGATGAAGAGAGGGCAATAAAGTACGGATTGTCTCTACATCCTCAGTCAAGGGGACTAGCGTATGGGCATCACCCGCGTACAACACAATTGCTGTTTGGCCTTCCTGAAATCGATTTAGGAGATCCTCAATTTTGTATCGTGCCCGTTCCAATCGATTTGGTTGTAAATCTGTGGCCAGCATTGAATAGGAAAGATCAAGCAGAATTACTCGAGCCTGATCGCGAACCAGCAGTGGTTGAGGAAGGCGTTCCCAAGCTGGTCCAGCCAGGGCAAGAGTGCTTAGAATCCAGATCAGAGCAAAGCCAACTTGAAGCTGCTTTTTTCGGTGTTGGCTGATTTGGGAAGATACAACGAACAAGCGCTGGAGAGGAGGAGAGATCCATTGCGCCCAATCAATCTGGGAACTTTGGATTTTTGGAAGGAACCACAATATTATCCCCCAAAGAGGTAGCAACCAGAGCCACTCTACTCTGAGGAAATGAAACTCTAAAAGAGCAGGAATTTCCATTGATGAAGTCAGTAAATCAAAAGACGACGCAAGTTTTCAAAAATATTACCGATAATTTTGCCATGGCCAAAAAACTTTGCCAAGCCACCTTGGACATGGAGAAAATATGCGTCAAGATTGGAATTTAGAATTTCGGCTCTTGGAATCTGCTCTGCAGGTCAGGGATTATGTGCAATTGAGTCACCGCCCAAAGAATTTGCAGAGGCACTCACAAACATCAAAGCCTATACCGGTCAATCCTAGCTGGGAAATGGCTCTTCGAGAAGCTATGCAACCGACGGGTTGAGAGAAGTCTCTCGATGATTCTGAGCTGCCACAATCCAATGTGGGGCTCGTGGATGATGTAGCGGATGAATCGATTGGTGTCCGAGACCCAGTTCCAACAAGCGAAGAATCATCAGCGCAGTCATACCCCAGATGTGATAGTCCTCGAATTGGAAGTGGTGTGTGAAGTGAGGATACGGTCGCTTCTCATGGTTTTGTCGAAGTTGATGCTGTGTAGGATCCAAGAAGAATGAGATTGGAACCCAGAAGCAGCTCTCGATTTCAGCCTCATTGATCTTTGGCTCAAATTGATTTGGTATTCTTGCAACAAAAGGCGAAACCAAACACCCATGAGGTGAAAGCATCTGCTCCAGTTCCCCCACAAAACGAATCTGCTCTTTTTCTAGCCCAACCTCCTCCCGACTCTCCCTGAGAGAAGTACAATAATCTGATTTGTCTTCCTGATCTCTTTTGCCTCCCGGAAAAGAAACATGTCCTGAAAAGCTTCGGAGCTCCGCAGATCGCCTTGTCAAGAGTAAGGAAGGCTCACCCCTATACAAACTGAGGGGAATTAAAACAGAGGCTCTGTTCGTAACGAGATCGTTGGTAGGGGGATGATGCCCTCTCAATCGATCTTCAATTTGTTGCAGCATGAGGTGATTGCGGTTGACCAGAGGCTTTTCATGGGGTGAAAAAGAGATCCCGGTTGGTTTTTAGATAGCGTCGAACCGCCTCATGAATCTGTCGTGCGGCTCCCTGACAAGTCTTTGCGTAGGGAGGAGTGAAGCGGATGTTTTTTTGTTGAGTATTGCCGAAAACGTCACGTTCTAAAGAACTGTCCAAAACATAACAGGCCGAGCGAGTAGATTCCAATTCATTGGCATTCTGCTGGACACAGAGATCCAGTAATTCCACTGCAGAATACGAAGGCAGTTGGAAAAAACCTTGAGCTTCCAGCAGAGAACTGAGTGCGTTGATTGCCGCTTGGACGCTCTGCAGACAGCTTAGTTCTGGATTGGAATTTTGTAGATCTCGAGCAGTTCGCAAATCATCATTGGACTGCTCCCACATCACCTTTGCCCGTTGCAGACTCCGTGCTGATGGAGCAATTTTCTGCATGATTTGATCTCCTAATTTTTCTTTTCAGAATATCTTCCGGCAACGCAAAAGGCAATCAATGCTCTGGATTCAAAACCACTGGACAAGGTTTGGCAGGTATCATAACGTAGTGAGTTCAGTGCGAGTGTGGTGGAATTGGTAGACACGCCAGATTTAGGATCTGGTGCAGCAATGCGTGGGGGTTCGAGTCCCTTCACTCGCACCATCTTTGATTTCCTTCCTGATCCAGTTTGATTCAAATTCTTCCTTTAATCCCTGATAAATACTGGATTTCCTCACTTTTCTGTTCTATCCTAACCTCCGTCACTTTCCAAAGAAATCCGCCTACAGCCAAAAAATTTGTTGGCTAGTTTGTTGGCTAGTACTTCCTATCTTTTCTACTGGCCAACATTCTGTGGTTCAAATTCGCACAGCAGTGATGGAGTCCAGTTATGGCAAGGCAACTTGATCCCACTAAAAGAAAACTCACCGACATCCAGTGCAAATCAGCCAAGCCCTCCAGAGACGAAAATGGGAGTACTAAACCGATTAAGCTCTCTGACGGTTATGGGCTAAACCTGGAAGTCCGTAGTGATGGCAAGTTCTGGTTTTATGCCTTTCGTCTCAATGGCAAGCAACTCAAGCTAAACCTAGGTGGATACCCCACCGTGAGGCTCTCGGATGCTCGGGAGATGCACCAGACGGCTTGGGCTCTTGTACAGGATGGAGAAGACCCTAGGCAGTCAACCATCACCAGCACCCAGAAAAAAAGAGCACTGACGGAGCAGATAGAGATTGAGCAAAAACAAATTGCCGAAGAAGCGAAAAAAGATCGCTTTACGTTCCAGTCGGTAGCCAGTGAATGGATGGATAACAAAGAGCCATCAATCACTCAAGATACCTATCGGCGCAGGAGTCTACTGTTGCGAAATCATGTCTTTCCAGTGATTGGCAGGTGTCAGATAAGTGAGTTGCGGGTTAGTGACGTTCTCAGGGTGCTCAAACCAATCTCCGAGCGAGGATCGACTTACCAAGCCAAACGTTGTCGGGAGATTTTACAGCAGATCTTCAACTATGCTCGAGCGCTTGAACTCTGTGAGACCAACCCAGCTGAGGCTATTCGGCATGTTCCAGCTATGCGAATTCACCAGAGTGAACACTACCGTGCTTTGGAATTTAATCAGATGGGTGAATTGCTCAAGCGATTGCGAGATCCAGAATCTAATCGGTTCTCCTTTGCTCGGCCTGCTTTGGAATTACTGATTCTGACAGCGGTTCGTCCGGGGAATGTCTGCACTGCTCGTTGGGAGCATTTCCATTTAGAAAGTGATCAACCAACTTGGGTGATTCCAGCGAAACTAATGAAAAAACGCCGAGACCATATTGTCCCCTTGAGTTCTCAGACTGTTCAACTTCTTGAGACCATTCGTGATTATAACTGGAGTAAGGTCTGGCTCTTCCCAGGTTCAAAGAACAAGGGACTGAGTGATGGAACCCTCAAGCGGCAACTAGCCCTGTTGGGCTATGGACATGATCAGGTGCACCCTCACGGTTTCCGTTCCACTTTTAGTACTTATGCGAATGAGAGTGGCAAGTGGGGCCGTGATGCCATTGAGTGGGTTCTGGCACATGTCGAGACCAACGAAGTGCGTGGAGCCTATAACCGAGCTCAGTATCTGGATGAGAGAAGGAGACTGCTCCAATGGTGGGCCAATGAACTTGATCAGGTTGAACAAGGTGTTCAAGGTACTATGCTGCACACCATCGACGCATAGTTTCGCTAAAATGAATGATTACTATGTCGTTAGGATTCAGAGTTCGTGACCAGTTGCCATCAAGTAAAAGTGAGTGATTCTTTTTCACTGCTGAGCAAAAAACTATTTACCCCCCCGTACTCTATCAATCTAAGTCGCCCCTTCTGCATACTGAGATTCACCTATCTGAATTCCCACTTACGCAAAGATTAAACCGCTCTTTGTAAAGTTGGAATTTCTCCCATTTCCCTGAGTGGTTACAAGCATCTCATAAAGCCTGAGGAGGGAACACCCAGCACTGAAATA
>VMBT01000115.1_pt1 | contig 50598 bp, 38 predicted proteins | sample 4404301 | NCBI WGS metagenome assembly VMBT01 (sample SAMN12238535, study PRJNA552566) | marine metagenome | isolation source: Coastal seawater | place: USA: coastal Georgia, Sapelo Island | collected 2008-08/2009-08 | reverse complement strand
ATTCAGTGACGGAAGGCAATCGCCTTTGTTACCGAATGCAGTGTGTGCAAACCACCCTGGGCATTACCCGCGAGTTGGGCTGGGAGCCTGATAAATATTCGGTAGCCTTCCAGTCCCGTTTCGGTCCCTTACCCTGGATTCAGCCCTACTTGGATGAGCATATTGAGGCGCTGGTTGCCAAAGGCAATAAGCACATCGCGGTTGTAACGCCAAGTTTCATCTCAGACTGCCTGGAAACGCTGTTTGAAATAGGCATTGAGTACCGTGAACAATTCGAAGAGGCCGGCGGAGAGAAATTTCAGTTGGTTCCGAATCTGAACAATGAGCCCGGTTGGTTTCGTGCCATTTACGACATTGCAAACAAGCATCTGTCGGCGCTCGCCAGTCTCTGAGCGAGATTCTTACAGCAAACCTTCTGCACAGAGAAAAGGGGCCTCCCGCATGGCGAGAGGCCCCTTTTTTTGTCCTCAGCCTGATTGAGGGAAGCCACCCTCGGAACCAGGCGCCGAGCCTGTCGATCAGGCGATGATCGCGCGTTTGACCAGGTTTTGCATCAAGGGCACTTTAAAGCCGTTGTGCGCGAGGGTGCGTGCACCTGTGGTACTCAGCTCTTTGACTGCTTCGGCGGTGTCAGCGTTTCTGCTGTTTCCGCGGATGGCATTTTCGACCTCGGTCAAGCGGCGCGGTGTGGTTTGCACGGCACCGACGACAATTCGGGAATCCTCGATCTGACCGTCAGTGGTTTTAAATGCGGCCGCGACATTCACCAGGGAGAAATCCCACACGTTTCGATCGGCAACCTTCTCCCAGTAGAACTCTGCGTTAGCCCAGGTGGAAGGAATTCTGACTGAGGTCAGGATATCCCCGGGGCGGAGAACCGTTGTGTTTTCAATGTCATTAGCCGGGCCCACGAAAAAGTCGCTGGCAGCAATCACCCGCTCGCCGTCGAGATTCTGAATCACCATAGAGGCGTCCAGGGCAACCAGTGCCGGCGCGGTATCTGAGGCTCCGGCCGCGACGCAGCGGCTCTGATCGAACAGGGCATGCTCTCGGTTCATGCCCTGCGGTGTATCTGCGTAGCACAGGTTTCCTCCGGCCCGGTAACAGGACAGCCCTCGCCGATAGTACCAGCAGCGAACGTCCTGACTGACGTTGCCGCCCAGCGTGCCGATGTTCCGAATCTGAGGGCTGGCTACGACGCTGGCCGCGTCGGCCAGCAGCGAATAACTACCGCGGATCAGGTCGCTTGTCGCAACCTCAGTCAGCGTAGTCAGCGCACCGATTTCGATGCCGTCTGCGGTTTCACGAATCCCGCGCAGCGACTCAATAGCGCTCAGATCAATCAGCGCATCAGCGGACTTGGCGCGGTCTTTCAACCAGCCATAGGTGTCTTGCCCACCGCCTACCAGCCAGCCTCTTTCAGCGAGGCGGTCAGCAATCGCAAGCGCATCTTCAACCTGTACCGGCTGGTACAGTTCCATGTTTGGCATTACGTCATGTGATGGCATAGTTCACCTCAGAAAGTATTGGTCTTTAACGTTCCTGCACCGGAGCTGTAGCTGTTACCGGCGAGGTGGTCGATGATCATGTCGGTGGTTACCGGAGCCGTGTTGAACAGGTGTCCGCCCAGCGCATCACGCAGCGCACTGGACAGAGCGGCTGCGGCGGCGCCCTGCGTAGGCTCGCCGATTCCGCGACCTCCTGTCGGATTTTGCGGATCCGGGATGTTGACACCTTGAGCAATCGTATCAACAGGGACGTCCATGTTGGTTGGCGGCTTGCACTGATACAGCCCAGTGTTGGCCGGAAGCCCGTTTTGCGGATCATAGACATGCTTCTCGAGACCGGATAATCCGACGCCCCAGACCGCACCACCGCGCATGGCATTTTCAAAGTTCTTGGGATGCACAACCGTACCGCAATCGGCAACGGAGGCGTAATCAACGATTTCGTACTTACCGGTGTCGATGTCCAGTTCAATTTCCATAAACCCGATCACGTTGCCGGGTGGTTGACCGACACCGGGGATATTGTCTTTGGCAACGCCCACCAAACCCGAGCCGGCCATGCCCTGAACGGCGATTTGGGTCAGTGGGTTGATGTCATCAGGATACTCCTCCCCGCTGAATTTACCGCCCAGTTCCATGGCTCGCCGTGCGGCTTCTGCATAAGTGAGACCCTGAGAGTTGTCAGCAGTTTTGAAAACGCGCTCGTCGCCGATCTCGTAGTCATCCGCGGTACCACCAAGATCCATGGCGGCGATCTCTTTCATCTTCGCGATGGCGTCCTGAGCAGCAACCCAGTTGGTCCGCGTGTGCGTGAAGATCGTATTGGACCCGCCCTGACCTGAGCTGTGAGGCAGATAGCGGTCCGAACGTCCCCGGACGATTTCGCAGCGCTCCCACGGGATTTGCAGAGCCTCTGCGGCAGCGCGACAGGTCGCAGCGTACGAGTAGGTGCCCAGGTTTCCGACACCACTGTGGATGTAAAGCCTGCCATCGGTTCCGATACGCAGCAGTCCGTCGTAGCCCCGGCCGCCTGCGCCGTGGTAGCCGAGCCCGACACCGAGACCGCGTCGCTTGCTGCCACCGAGATCCTTGGGTTGGCTGCTTCTTTCGGCCCAGTTGAATGCCCGTGCACCCTGATCGAGTGCTTCGCGGACGAATGCGCTGGTCACAGGCCCCTGACCACCACCCTGGAAGCCATCGCTGTCGAGGACGTTGCGCTTGCGGAACTCGACGCGATCCATGCCGATCGCCTCAGCCAGCTTGTCAGTCATGGGCGCGAGTACGGCAGCCATTTCGTTCTGCCCCGGCCCCCGCTGAGCACCGCGCGGGGTGGTGTTGGTGTAAACCGATATGTGCCGGAACCGCATGTTTTCCGGTTGGTAAGCCACGGTGACGTGTTGCGCGGAGGAATTTCCGCTGCCCCCGCCGGTCATACCGCCATCATTGACAATCACCAGATCAACTGCAGATACCTTGCCATCTTCCTTGACGCCGGTCTTGATCCAGCCTTGCATGCCAGAGCGGGCCGAACCGATGTAGAACTCCTGTTCTCGCGTGATTCGAAGCTGCACCGGTCGATTCAGGACCCGGGAAAAGTTGCCGGTTATCGCCATGTAAGGATATGGCCCGATTTTGGAGCCAAAGCCGCCGCCGGTGGCCTCATTGATGAAGACCAGATCCTCCAGCGGGATATTCAGCATGCGTGCCAGACCGGCGTTATTGGCACTCTGGCTCTGGGAAGAACCGTGGAAATAGCATTTCCCGTTTTCCCAGTAAGCCATACAGGTTCTTGCTTCCAGAGAATGGTGCGGATAGCCCATGGTGACAAACGGCTCTTCAATGATCGCTGCAGCCTCAGCAAAGCCCGCTTCGATATCGCCGAAGGCCCACTCATTGGTGAATTCAGCGCCGACCGGTTCCTGACCCGCCCGAAGCGCATCAATGGCGCTTTGCGGCCATTTGATGCTTTTGATCTGAGCGCCGACGATCGGAGAGCCTTCCGGACCCTCTTCCTGCGTTCTTACCAGCGCGTTGCCTTCGGGATAGGCATCGGGACCATTGGGAGAGAGACTCTCCAGCGGGTCGACGACGAAATCCCGGCGCTCGAAATCAATCCGAATGCGGTCGAGCGCAGTTTCGGCGATTTCTTCAGAAGTGGCCGCCACTGCCAGAATCGGTTGACCGACATAGGTGATGTAGTCCGACGCCAGAGCTGGATTGGCCGGGGGCGCGACAGGTGGCAGGTCATCGGCAGTAAATATCCCGATCACGCCATCCATGCGAAGCGCAGCTGTCGCATCGATGTTGACCACTCTGCCCGATGGCATCGGGCTGGTCAGCAGTCGCGCGAAGACCATTCCTTCGGCTTTGTAGTCTTCCGCGTATTTGATCTCGCCGGTGACCTTGCCAGGTACACAGGGCGGTGTGAAATCTTTTCCTATATGTGTACTCATGCGATTTGCCCCGAGGCGCGTAACACGCCATTAATGTAATGTTCATAAGCGCCACAGCGGCACAGGTTGCCCGACAGACCGGCACGAACTTCCTCTCGGGTCGGTCTTGGATTGCTGCTCAGCAGCGCAACGGCTGACATCACCTGGCCGGGTGTGCAGAAACCGCACTGCGGAGAATTTTCATCGATGAATGCCTGTTGGACCGCATGCAGCGTTCCGTCAGCCGATTTGATGCCCTCGATAGAAACGACCGCTTTGTCCTTGACGTTGTGGGTCAACACCGAGCAGGCATAATTTGCGACGCCGTCGATCAGTACCGTACATGCGCCGCATTCTCCGCGGTTACAGCCGATTTTGGTGCCGGTCAGATCGAGTTTGTACCGCAGGGTATAGGCAAGTGTCTCCGATGGCATGACATCGACCGGGCGTGTGCGGCCGTTGATGTTGAGATTTATCAAGCGCTCGGCCGTTCCCGCCCCGTTCTGTGCGTTAGCGAGATACACACCTGCGCCGGTGGTTGCGGCAGCACCGGAGAAGATGACTCCCTTGATAAAACGTCTGCGTGTTAGTTTGGAATTCACTGACATTGCTCCGTTTGTGGGTTAACAAGCGCATCCGCGGCGAGAGGCTTTGGTATGCGGTTTTTCCCAGATATATCTGGCGTTTAGGTCATTCACGAGGCTAAGCTCTTTCTGCGATAAAAGCAACAAACTCGCGAACCAGACCTCTCCAGAACCCCGGAAAATAGGGGCCTGGAAGCCTTCTGAGCGAAAATATTACACACTGTCACAATCATCGACGACTGCCGACCGGTTACGTACTTCCTCAGCCGTAAGATGCCGCTTTCAACTCCCACGCGATTCCAGAGCAGAATCAGGGTATCTTTGGTTCGGTTGCAAACGATATTCGGACGCAGCGGCGCGAGAGAACCGCTCGTTAGCTGGGCATCCGTAAGAAAACCACTATGGAATCAGCAAGGAGTCACAGTCTGTGAAACGCTCTGACAGGATCCAGTATCGTCACGCGCTTGCCGCGTTCGCAGTCTGCACCTGCGTGTGCCTGCATTCGGCGCAGGCGCAAATAATCCCTTCTTTCACTGAAGGCATGATAACTGCGGCCGAGCGCAGTCATTACGAGCGTACCTCCACGTTCAATGAGGTTATTGAGGTGCTGGATGCGCTGGACAGCCAGACTGACCTGATGTACCGCGAAACCCTGCTGCTGACCCGGGAAGGGCGTGACGTGCCCATCGTTGTGCTGGCAAATCCTCCAGTCTCCTCGCCGGCGCAGGCTGAAGCCAGCGGCAAACCGGTGATTGCTATTCAGGCAAATATTCATGGTGGCGAAGTGGAGGGTAAGGAAGCCTCACTGATCGTGATGCGCGATATTCTGTTCGGAGACAAGCAGCATCTGCTGGACAATCAGATACTGGTTTTTGTGCCGATCTATAATGCCGACGGCAATGACGCCATGAGGGAGAACTCGCGGCCCAATCAGGAATTGAGTCCGGTCATGACCGGGGTGCGGACGGCGCACGGATATGATCTGAATCGGGACGGCATGATTGTCGAGGCAGATGAGACGAAGGCGCTCTTCAGAAACGTGATCCAGCGCTGGGATCCGGATCTGCTGGTAGATCTGCACACGACCAACGGGACCTGGCACGGGAACTCATTGACCTATGCGCCGTCCTACGCGACGGCGGGAGACGCCAGCACGTCAAACTACACCAGTGAAGTCATGCTGCCGGCACTGAAGCAGAGCGTGAAAGAGAAATTTAATCTCGATATTGACTGGTACGGTGGCTATGACTATCGCAGCTGGCCGCCCACCGAATTACGCACCTATCATCATGCGCCAAGATACCTCACCAATTACATGGGGCTGCGGAATCGTATGGCGATTCTCAGTGAAACATTTTCCCATGACCGGTTCTACAAACGGGTGCATGCGGCGAATGTGTTTGTTGAGGAAGTTCTTGAATATACCCACCAGCATGGCAGAACCATGCGGCAGATTAACCACGAGGCTGACCGGAGAGTCGCCGCGAGTACCATTGGTCAGCAAAATGGTGTGCAGTTTTCCATGGTGCCCCGCGAAGAGCCGCTGGATCTGCTGACTTATCGGTACGTTCCTTATCAGAAGCCGGACGGGTCGACGGATTTTGTGCGCAGCGCAGAACTGGTCACCATCGCCGGGGTGCTGAATTACAACCGGTTCGAGGCCAGACAAACGGCTTCGGTGCCGAGTGCCTATATTTTCAGCGCTGCCTTCACCGGCCTGGCAGAAAAACTTCAGGAACACGGTATCTGGGTTGAAACCCTGGAGGCAGATGCCGCATTCCCAGGACAGCAGTTTATGGTACGCGAGGTCGGCAAGCGGAATACGGTGCAGAATGGCCACACCAACAGTCTGCTGAGTGGCGAATTTGTCGACATGACGAAAACCTTCTCACGCGGCGACTATGTGGTGTCAATGGATAGCCCGCTGGCTAACCTGATTTTTTACCTGCTGGAGCCTGAGTCTGACGATGGTCTGGCCTACTGGAATCTGTTTGATGACTTTTTTGATCAAGCGCTCAGTGTATCTGAGTCGGTTGAATATCCGATCTTTAAAGTGCGCTGAGTCTGCGGTATCGGGATGCCCGGAGCCAGGGTGGTCGTAACCAAAGGTCGAACATAAAAAAGCCCGGTGCTCGAATGAGCACCGGGCTTTCTGTTTCTGTTCAGTAATTCGTTTTGCCGTGCTGGCTCAGAATTCGAACTGAATACCCATGCGGATCTCGTACAGCGTGGCGTTTTCACGCAGATCCGTCAGACCGCGGTTGCGGAAGTCTTCAAACACGTACCGGTTCTGAGCGTCCAGTGATGCGGTAACAACCTGCTGATTGAAGAAGTAGGCGTCAGACTGTCGTCCCCAGCTGTCGTTCAGCATATTCAACAGGTTATAGACTTTCAGATAGGCGCGAGCCTGAGTCCCAAAGAGCAGTGGAAGCTCCTGATCTATTCTAAAATCGACGCGAGTAGACCAGTCAGTAAAATTCTGATTACGAGGGACGAATCCGCCCGCAAACTGCTCATAACCATTGTCTGCTACAAAGTTCGCCCATGCATTGACGTCGAATCCTGGAGCAATTACGACATTAGGATCGTTCAGGCCCGGAACGTAAAGCTGATGGCGTCCATAAAAACCATCTCCTTCCAGATCTGATGAGCTCATGATGTGCCCAGCAGGTTGGCCTTGCTTCCGATACATATACATGGTGAAGCGGGTGTCATGCCCCGGAATAAAGTCCTTGGCATAGCTCAGGCGACCTGTGAACCTGTGCGGCGACACATAATTCGATGTCGCAGCCATTGGATCGATCAGAGTCGTGAGAGCCAAGTTGCTGAAATTGGATCCGGCGACCGAGGATGTCATTGGGCTGACATCAGTTTGGTCCGTGTAAGCGTACCCGAAATTCCAATCCAGCCCCCAGTCATAGCTGTGCTTGGCGACCAGCGAGAATGCTGTGCCTTCGCCATAAGTCTGCGCATTGGTCAGCATGAAATTATTCTCACCGCGTACGAAGTCGAAGATAGGGGCACCAGCAGCGGTTGTGCCAACTTGGTCCTGAGACACGTCTTCATAGTAGGCAGGATTGTCCTGACGGGAGTAGATAAGATCCCCATCTAGCGTGAGACCGTTGCTAAATTGATAGGTAGCGCCAAGAGAGTACTTCCACTCTGAGGGCTGCTCATAGTTGGGATCGATCAGCACTATGCCCTCGTCAGAGGCACTATCAGCGGTAGTCGCAGCAACTTGATCTACCAAACTCTGCGGAACATCATATCCAGGACGGCCTTGGCCAGACAGTGCGACGTCAGTGAACACTGACTCAGCGCCGGAAAAGTTGCGATACTGGAGCTGGACATTGGAGATTCCATCATTACTCCAGGCATTGGTAACCCATACGTTAGGATTGCCGCCTGAATACAAGCCAATCCCACCTCGAACTGTGAGATTGCTATTAGCCTCCCACGTAAAACCTGCTCTAGGCATCCACAAATCCACTCCGTCTAGGTTGGCGTCATTACGTATGCCAGACATAGAGGTGAAGGCTTGATTGAACTGGGGTCGATCATCCATGCCCATCCGTTCATATCGCAAGCCACCAACAAGGGTCAAATTGTAGTCTGGGATAAACCATTCATCTTGAATGTAGAACATATCAACGTTATTGCGGAATTTTGCCGCCGCATCATCTGGGTTGTTGGTACCGCCGCCGCTTCCGTAATAGATCCGGCTTGGTCGGCCAAGTAGAAACCGGTCGATACCAGACAATGCACAAGTTGGATCGTCGAATCGTCCTTGTGCGTCCAGGGCTGCACATGACGCTGGGTTTGATTGGGAATCGTCATAGTAGTCCCACTCACCGCCATTTGAGTGCTGCACAAACTGATTAAATACGTCCAGCTCGTCGCGTTCATAACCGAATGTGACGACATGATCGCCGACCAAGTATTCCCCAAGAAACCTGAAGTATGCGGATTCCCAGTTGAGATTATTGGCTTGTCTTGAATCATCAGCGCCCAGGTAGATCGTATTATTGCGACCGTTCAAGGCGATTTGGTGATCACCCACATCTTTGGGTCCGACGGTATTTTGGCCGTCAACCATTTCATTTGTGTTGTAGAAGATGTCTGTCGAAAAGGAATCGGTCCATTGAGATTTCAATTTTAGATTCAACGTTTCCAGTTCGGCTGATTTTTTGTAAAAGTGATTGGCGAATTCAAATTCGTTCTGGTCGCCATCAGAAGCTCTGTCCTCAACACCATCATATTTGTTATAGATCAGCGACGCCGTGTGTCGATCGCTGATATTCCAGTCAAGACGTCCCATCCAGCTCTCTGCTGTTTGTAGACCATCAGCAGGCGCACCACCTGTGTCAATATTGTAGAGATCACGGGCTGCGTTATTGATGAGGTTGTAAGTGTCTGCGTCCAACCAGTCTCGAGCGACTCCAGAGCTTGATCCTGCAATGCCCTGACCGATAAATTCAGGCTGCTCTGACTCTTCATAAGCAGTGAAGAAAAACAGCTTGTCTTTAAGAATAGGACCCCCGAAGCTAAAACCTTTGTATTCCTCATCATAGTCAGGAGTAGAAAATGACTGCAAAGATCCATCGCGGCGCTCAATGCTGTCTCCGCGAAGACCTTCATTGGTAAATTCATAGAAAACGTTGCCGGAGAACTCGTTTGTTCCAGATCGAGTTACTGCATTGATGTTACAGGCGCTGAAGCCCCCGTAAGTCACATCGAATGGAGCCAGTTCAGCTGAGACTTGAGCTACAGCGGCGTAAGGAAAGGGCATGCCCGTCGCAGTGGCATATCCGTTACTATTGAGCCCGAAACGGTCGGTCTGAGAGATACCATCGAGCATGACCGAATTGAATCTGGGATGCTTTCCAATGCAGTTGGTCTGAGAGTCCCGCGCATCTCCGTCAAGATTAAATCGAGGGTCCAGAGCATAGACGTCCCGAATGTCCCTGTTATATGACACAGCCGTATCAAGATCGAAGGTGCCGAAGGTTGCAGCAGGGCCCGCAGCGATATCAACAAGCGTGTTAGCTTCTCCAAACACAATGATTTCTTCGATCTGGCTCGGGGCGCCCATGTCAACCGTCAGGTTGTAGACATCACCCAGTTGGATCGAATCAATGGTCACCGTTTTCGAATTGTTGATGGTGACAATATAGGGGCCACCGACCGGCAGGTTGGTCGCGTAGAAAGTACCGGTATTATTGGATTCGAGGGTGCGGGTGGCGCCGGTTCGTGAGTCCTGAACGACCACGGTGGCGTTGGCCAGCGGACTGCCCGAGCCATCAACCAGTCTGCCGCGGATGCCTGATGAAGTGTCTTGAGCTGCCAGTTCGCCGGAAAGCGTTCCGATGGCTGCTAGGACTGAGGCACAAAGAATGTTTCTTGCATTACGTGGGTTACGCATGCGCTCCTCCTGATAGGGTTGGTCTAAATAGGTGTTGGTTCCTGTCGGACCGCGGCTGCTGATTGCTTGATTGCGCTTCCATACGCTGGCTGCGGGTGAATGTTCGGGGCCGAATTGTAATAGCCCGATGGTTGCATTTTTATTACAAAATCCAGTCAATCAGAGGTCTGCTGCAGTCGTGGGCGCAAAGCTTGAGCTCCCTTGACAGATCCCGCTGTCGACCACGACGCGCCTCTGCAAGGCGGACGGCATTTTCGCACAGTCGGGCGATGACCCCAAGCGCTTTGTGGAGATTGCATCCTGCCAGAGTCCGTCTGTAAGCGCTGGCATGACGGCGTTCAGAATTGACTGACTTTTGGTCATCTAAAGCATTTTTTTGAGGAAGGTGCCGGTGTGTGAGCCTTTTTCACCGGCTACCTGCTCCGGGGTGCCTTGCGCGATGATCTGGCCGCCGCCGCTGCCGCCTTCCGGACCGAGGTCCACCAGCCAGTCGGCAGTTTTGATCACATCGAGGTTGTGCTCGATCACGACGATGGTATTGCCCTGATCTCTCAGGTGGTGCAGCACCGCGAGCAACTGTTTAATGTCGTGAAAATGCAGCCCGGTGGTCGGTTCGTCCAGAATGTAGAGCGTTTTGCCGGTATCGCGTTTGCTGAGTTCTCTGGACAGTTTGACGCGCTGGGCTTCACCCCCCGACAGCGTCGTGGCAGCTTGTCCAAGGCAGATGTAGGACAGCCCCACATCAATCAGAGTCTGCAGTTTGCGCGCAATGGCCGGGACTGCATCAAAGAAATCGCGGGCATCTTCGATGGTCATTTCGAGAACTTCGTTGATGTTCTTGCCTTTGTAGGTGACTTCCAGAGTCTCCCGGTTGTAACGCTTGCCCCGGCAGACATCACAGGCAACATAGACGTCCGGCAGGAAGTGCATCTCCACCTTGACCACACCATCACCCTGACAGGCCTCGCAGCGGCCGCCCTTGACGTTGAAGGAGAATCGTCCGGGTTTGTAACCGCGGCTACGGGCTTCCTGTGTGCCGGCAAACAGCTCCCGCACCGGGGTAAAGATGCCGGTATAGGTCGCCGGATTAGATCGCGGTGTACGACCGATCGGACTCTGATCAATGTCGACAACCTTGTCCAGATGCTGCAGACCTTCAATGTCTTCATAGGGGGCCGGGTTCAGCGTAGAAGCCTTGTTCAGTCTGGTCGCGGTTATCGGGTACAGAGTGTTGTTGATCAGGGTGGATTTACCCGACCCGGAGACGCCGGTGATACAGGTGAACAATCCGATCGGCAGGCAAAGGGTCACCCCCTGAAGATTGTTGCCGGTGGCTCCGGACAGGGTCAGAAGCTTTTTGTCGTCCCGCTGAACTCGCTGCGCAGGAATGGCGATGGTTTCTTTGCCTGACAGATATTTCCCTGTCAGCGAGGCGGCCGATTTCTTGATTGCGCTCAGCGGCCCTTCCGCCACGATCTCGCCGCCGTGAACTCCTGCTCCGGGACCAATATCGATGATGTGATCGGCACTCATGATGGCCTCTTCATCGTGCTCTACCACGATCACTGTATTGCCGAGATCGCGCAGATGAAACAGCGTGTTGAGCAGACGGGTATTGTCGCGCTGATGCAGGCCGATTGATGGTTCGTCGAGGATGTACATGACCCCGACCAGCCCGGCTCCGATCTGGCTGGCAAGCCGGATTCGCTGCGCTTCTCCTCCGGAGAGGGTATCCGCGCTGCGGCTCAGGGTCAGATAGTTCAGGCCAACGTCGACCAGAAATTTCAGCCGGTCCTGCAGCTCCTTGAGTACTTTTTCAGCGATTTTTGCCTGTTTGCCTGCCAATTTCAGACTGCCGAAATAGTCAGCGGCCCGGGCCACAGTCATCTCCGTGATGCTGGGCAGATTCGCCCCCTCAATAAGCACATGGCGCGCATCTTTGCGCAGTCGGGAGCCATCGCATTCGGGGCAGGGCTGAGAACTCATGTATTTCGCCAGCTCTTCGCGGACCATGGACGATTCGGTTTCACGGAAACGCCGCTCCATGTTGGGCAGAATGCCCTCGAATGGCCAGCTCCTGGTGTAGGTATTGCCGCGGTCATTGACGTAGCTGAACTCTATGACTTCTTTGCCGCTGCCGTAGAGGATGATTTTCTGGATTTTCTTCGACAACTGGTTAAACGGTGTGTCGACCGCAAAACCGTAGTGGTCAGCTACTGAGGTGAGCATCTGAAAATACCAGACGTTCCGCCTGTCCCATCCCCGAATCGCACCTTCTGCCAGCGCCAGGCTGTCATCTGTGATAACGCGTTGTTCGTCAAAGAACTGCTTGAGGCCGAGTCCGTCACAGGTAGCGCAGGCGCCAGCAGGGTTGTTGAATGAAAACAACCTGGGCTCAAGCTCAGAGATGCTGTGACCGCACTTGGGACAGGCGAACAGCGCGGAGAACAGCATCTCCTCCTGATCGCCATCGTCTATGTGCGCTACCATAGCCAGTCCTTCTGCCAGCTGGATGGCAGTCTCGAAGCTTTCTGCCAGACGCTGCTCCAGCCCGGGTTTGATCTTCAGTCTGTCTACGACGACATCGATAGAGTGCTTCTTGTTTTTTTCGAGCTCAGGCGGATAGTCAATCTCGCACACCAGACCATCAACGCGGGCGCGGATGAAGCCGCTGGTGCGGAGCTCTTTGAACACGTGGACATGTTCACCCTTGCGCTCCCGAATGATCGGCGCCAGCACCATAACCCGGGCGCCCTCCGGCAGGGCCATGACCTGATCGACCATCTGGCTGACGGTTTGCGCCTCGAGCTTGATGCCGTGTTCCGGACAGTGTGGCTCGCCCACGCGCGCGAACAGCAGACGCAGGTAATCGTAGATTTCAGTGATGGTGCCGACAGTAGAACGCGGGTTGTGTGAGGTGGATTTCTGCTCAATGGAAATCGCCGGGGAGAGCCCTTCGATATGATCGATATCGGGCTTTTCCATCATGGACAGAAACTGTCTGGCGTAAGTCGAAAGCGATTCGACATAGCGGCGCTGACCCTCGGCGTACAAGGTGTCAAACGCCAGCGAAGATTTTCCGGAACCGGACAGGCCGGTAATGACGACGAGTTTGTCGCGCGGTATGGTGAGATCAATGTTTTTCAGGTTGTGGGTGCGAGCCCCCTTGACGACGATCTTGTCCATTGGTTTACCGCGAGCAGAGTCAAACCGGCTATTATCAGAACATTCCACTACGAGAGTAAAGTGGAGATGGATTTCAATCTTTCAGATTGAGCTCCGCTCGCCCGCGAGTGCCGCTGTTTGAATGAAAAGCCGTATAAATTTCCACTTAATCAGATCGATGGTATAGACTTGGGCGGTGAACATGGCAAAGCTCAGCAAGGGAGAACAGAGTGGCAAGTCGCGGTGTAAATAAAGTGATTCTGGTGGGAAATCTGGGTAACGACCCTGAGGTCCGGTACATGCCCAATGGCAATGCGGTGGCCAATGTCTCACTGGCAACCAGTGAGACCTGGAAGGACAAAAGTACCGGGGAGCAGCAGGAAAAGACCGAGTGGCACCGAGTGGTTTTTTTCAATCGTCTTGCGGAAATCGTCGAGCAGTACGTCAAGAAGGGCACCAAGCTTTACGTCGAAGGGCGTCTCCAAACACGATCCTGGGAGCAGGATGGCGTAAAACGATACAGCACGGAAGTTGTGGCAAACGAGATGCAAATGCTCGATTCCCGCGGCGGCGTGTCACAGGATTTCGGCGGCTCCCAGATGGCTGCGGCACCGGCAGCCCAGCCCAGTCAGCAGCAGGCTGCAGCGCCGCCTCAGAATTTCGACAATTTTGACGACGACATTCCATTCTAGCGACCATCCATCGAATGGCGACCGGGAGTCCGCCGCTGCACGGTCCGGGCGTCGGCGCTCTGGGTCGCTGTGCGAAACGCGATTCTGATGAACTCAGCGGCGACCGGCTTCAGGTATCAAGCGCTCGATGTTTCGAAGTTTCGGCAACTTGACTTGAACGCCGTCTTGCCCGAAGTTAGCCCGTGTCAGCGCTAGACCTCACTGGAACAATGATCAGATGATGCGCCTGTTTCTGGCCGGAACGAACAGTCCAACCGGCAAAGATCTCATCGAAATTTTGCGAAGGCGCAAAATCCGCTTCATGGCGCCTCCCGATAAGCTCTTTGATCCTGATAATCGAACCGCCATCGCGAAGATGGTCACCGATTATGGTCCGACGCAGCTGATCAACCTGACTGATTTTATTTCGGGGAATCACAGTGCCTTGAAAAGGGCAGAATCCGCCAGTGAGCGCTGTTTAAAAGTTAACGCAGACCTTCCCGCCACGCTGGCAGAGGTCTGTGCTGGACTGAAGGTTCCCATGATGCATTTGTCGACAGCTTATGTGTTTGAGGGTGACAAACGACTGGCCTATAACGAAAACGATGAAACCAACCCGCGCGGGATTTACGGCGCATCGGCGCTCAAAGGAGAGCAGGCTGTTCGCCAGCATACCGAGCATCTGATTATCCGGCCGGGATGGCTGTTCGGGAAATGGAAGCGCGGGCTCATCAAGTCCTGGATTCGCACTGCGATCAAGAATCAGGGGGTTGTTCAAGTGACCAAGCGTCGCTTCAGTCCGACTTATACCGGCGATCTTGCCTCCGCGATTCTTGCCATGGCTCAGCAAGTTGATTGCGGAGCCAGCGTGTGGGGTGCTTACCACTTCAGCGGGCTTGAGAGTAAAGAAGAAATTGAATTTGCGGAGTTGGCGCTGAAATATGCGGCCAATTATGACGAGTCGATCTATCAGCTACTGGACTCGCTACAGTTTATCGAGCGTGAGTCGCGAGCGCCTGAAATCCGCAACTCGACTCTCTCCAGCAAGAAAATCTTTGACACTTTTGGTATCAAGCAGAAATCCTGGCGGGGAAATTTGCAAGAAGTTGTGAAACGCTTATACGGGCCGAATGCGGGCTATGCCAAGGATACCGGCAGTAGCGACAGCACTGACGACAGCAGGGCAGGGAATCACGCTGCCTGAATCCGATATTCTGTCTCAGATGCCCTCAGAATCACCCGATATCCGTTCCAAGGTTTACCGATGAATCTTCATTCAGCAGACCGCAAGCTGACACCTATCGCTGAAGCGCTACCCGAACTACTGGCTTCGCTTCCATGCATGGCAGAGACAGAAGAGGTACCGCTTTGTGACGCGGTTGGCAGAATTCTGGGAACCGAGGTGCTGGCCGGCATTGATGTGCCGCCTCATGCCAACAGTGCGATGGATGGTTATGCGGTTCGCGCCGCCGAGTTCAGCAAAGAGCGGATTTTCCCTGTCAGTCAGCGAATCGCAGCGGGCGAGGTTGGCAATGCGCTGAGCACTGGGTGTGTTGCGAGAATTTTTACGGGTGCCCCTTTGCCGCCCGGTGCTGATGCGGTTGTCATGCAGGAAAATATCGAGTCATTGAGCGAAGGGATCAGAATTCTGCAGTCTGTTCAACCGGGCGAGAATGTGCGCGCTGCCGGCGAAGATATCAAAACAGGCCAGCTGTTATTCGAGCCGGGCCGGAGATTGTACCCGCAAGATCTTGGCGTGTTGGCTTCGGTTGGTCTGTCTCACATAGCCGTGCGACGGCGACTCCGGGTTGCGCTTCTCGTGACGGGAGATGAACTGGCGATGCCCGGTACGCCGTTGCGGCCCGGTCAAATCTACAATTCAAATTACTTTACGCTTCATGCATTGTTGAGCAATCTCTGTGCCGAGGTCATTGAGATGGGCATGGTGCAGGACGATTATGAGGCCACCAGATCGGTACTGGTGCAGGCGGCAGAGGAGGCGGATGTCATTGTCAGTACCGGGGGCGTTTCCGTTGGCGAAGAAGATCATGTTAAGGCTGCTGTTGAGTCGCTGGGTGGACTGGATTTGTGGAAACTGGCGATTAAACCGGGCAAGCCTTTTGCCAGCGGTAAGGTTTGCGGTAAACAGTTTTTTGGTTTGCCGGGCAACCCCGTTTCCGCCTTTGTGACATTCGTGCTGTTGGTGCGGCCTGCGCTGCTTTCCATGCAGGGAACCTCGCGCCTGTTTCCGGACTGGCTTGACGTACCGGCCGGTTTTGCCATTGACCGATCCGGGGAGCGACAGGAATATCTCCGAGTCCGTGTCCGGGAAGACGGTGAAGGCAATGCTTCGCTCGAGAGATTTGACAACCAGAGTTCCGGGGTCGGTGCTTCTCTGAGCCTTGCCGATGGTCTGGCAGTCGTGCCGCCGAAAACCGCCGTTTCGGTGGGTGACAGGCTGAAATTTCTGCCATTTTCTGAACTTGTCTGAGGTCTGTAAGCTTTCCGTGAACTGCAGCTTTCTTCACCGCTTTCTGACCCGAACGTGCCTCCTGGCCTGTGCTGTGAGTCTCGTTTCCTGTGCCACGGAGCCCGCTGCCGGACCTGATTCGGAAGCTGATGATCAGATTTTGCAGATTCGCCCGTTGCCCACAGCGCAGCGATCGTCGGCACTGCCGGACAATGAGTCGCGTCTTATTGCCGACTTGTTGTTTGCCGGCTTGCAGGCGCTTGACGCCGATCGCTTGCTGACTCCCGTCGATGACAGTGCCCACGGGCGATTCCAGCGCGTTCTCGCTTATGATCCCGATAACGAAATTGCCCTGCAGGGCTTGCAGGACATCGTGCTTCGATATGTTGAACTGGCGGAAGATGCCTCGAGGCAGGGGCAGTTTGAGGAAGCGGCTGGCTTCCTTGACCGCGCGCGGTTCGTTGACGACACTCACCCGGCGATCGCCGCTGCTGCCGCGGTTCTTGAGAATGAGCGCGCTTCGGGGGATCTCTTCTTCGTGCTGGACGGAAACGCTTTGAGAAAGCAGACTGCCGAAATTCAGCAGGAGATCGCCATGATCGCCCGGCAGGCCCGGGAGCATGAGGCATTTTTTCTGATAACCGCGCCGAGTGATGATCTAGCCCGCTGGATATTCGGTGTCATGCGAGCGGCTGTGCCGGGCTACCGGCTGAGAGGGAATATTGAACTGGCCGGCCGCAGCGGTGTGCGTCTCAGGCTTCCTCGGACAGAAGAGTAAGATCCTTTCTCGGGTAGTTCTGAACGGATGGGTGTTTTCCGCCATGGTCTGGCCATGGCGGACGCCGTTTCCAAAGCCCTCGCGGTCAGGACCGAATCGCGCTGTTTGCGTCTGCCGGGCAGGGCTGCCTCATCGGTAACATTTCAGCAGGCTGACTGTTCCGGCTCAGAGTTTTACGATCATCTTGCCGAAGTTGTCGCCACTGAACAGCGCCAGAAATGCATCCAGAGCCTTGTCCAGGCCTTCGTAAACCGTTTCCTGGTACTCAATGTTGCCCGCTTCGATCCATCCCACCATGTCGCTCATAAACTGTGGCTGCATGTCTGCATGGTCAGAAACGATGAAACCGGTAATGCGAATTTTCTTGCCGACAATGAGCATCAGATTATTAGGGCCGGGGCTCGGCTGGGCGTCATTGTAGGCGGAAATCATTCCACACGCGGCCACGCGCCCGAATGGATTCATCACGTTGAGCGCGGCCTGCAGATGCTCTCCGCCTACGTTCTCAAAGTAGACATCAACCCCCTCCGGAGCTGCCTCAGCCAGTGCCTTGGTGAGTTGCCCGCAGGTCTTGTAGTTAATCGTAGCGTCTACGCCACAATGCGTTTTCAGCCATTCTGCTTTTTTGTCACTCCCCACGCTGCCAACGACGCGGCAGCCCAGCTGCTTCGCGATCTGGCAGACAATTGCACCGACCGCGCCTGAAGCTGCCGAGACGAAGACCGTTTCTCCGGCTTTGGGTTCACCAAATTTCTGAAGCCCGACATAAGCGGTGAGGCCGGGCATGCCAAGGGCGCCCAGATAGAGTGAAAGGCGGTCATTATCAAACGGCTGCAGCACAGTGACGTTGCTGTCATCGGCGACGAGACGGTCCCGCCAGGCGCCCTGGTTCAGCACGATGTCACCGGCCTTAACCCGGTCAGAATTTGATTCGATCACTTCGCCAATCGCGCCGCCATACATCGGTTTGTTGAGCTGATAAGCCTGAGCATAAACAGCATTTTCTCGCATGCGCCCCCGCATGTAGGGGTCAACCGACATATACAGATTCCTGATCAGTACCTGGCCCGATGCAGGAGGCTCGAGCTCTCGTTGCACCTGCTCGACGTCCGAGTGGCTCGGTAGGCCGCTGGGCCTGTTAATCAGGTGAATCTCATTGGCTGTATAGATGCTCATAGGGGGCTCTCACGTTGCGGTTAAATTGTTCGGTGCAGTGACCAGCTCATTGCCCTTTCGCTGAAGATAAACGATGCCAATGAGCAGCAGCGCACCTGCTGCATGATAATAAATCGGAAGAGGCGTCCACATCAGCAGAAAAGCACTGAGCAGAAGGCTCAACGCTGCCGCTGGCGTGATCCGGGCTTCCAGATGCCACTGCAGCAGTCCGGCCATTGCGTATAAACCCATAGACGCCCAGAGAAAGACTTCCAGCCGCTCAGGCCAGCTGCCCGAGATCAGTGGTGAATAGGCGAACAGGATGGGCACCAGATAAAGGCCTTTGGCGACCTTCCAGCTGGTGAGCCCGGTCGGAATGGGTCGGGTTCCCGCGATCCCCGCTGCGGCGAACGAGGCGAGGCAGACCGGCGGTGTGACATTGCTGTCCTGAGACAACCAGAAAATAATCAGATGGGCGCTGAGGAGCATGCCGGTGAGCAATTCTGCGGGCAGCATTTCCTGGCGGATAAGCTGTTTCATTTCCATCGGCATTTCCTGCAGTGCAACTGCGGGATCTCCGCCGAACAGCCCGATGGTTGCCGCAACGTTACCTGGCAGGTCACCTGACTGCAGCGCCGACAGCAGCTGAGACTGGCTGATTAAATCAAAAATGAGTGGCGCGGAGAGTGTCGCCAGCACGATGTATGATGCGGTGACAGGCAGGCCCATGCCCAGCACCAGAGAGGCAAGTGCGACCAGTACCAGGGTGATCAGCAGTGACCCCTGTGCCCATTCAACAATCATCAGTGAAAAGGCATTGCCGACACCTGTCGTTGTCACGACGTTGATGACAATACCCACTGCGACCAGCAGCAGTGCCGTGGTTACCATGTTACGGACGCCATCCACTACCGCATCAAAAATGTCAGGCAGTCTCATCGGGTTGGAAGATAACCAGGACGCTGCGATGACCGAGAGGATGGCGAATGCGGCAGATGAGGTCGGGGTTCTGCCAGCGATAAGGAACCCGATCAGGACTCCTAGTGGAATGACGAAATGCCAGCCCTCCTTGAGCACCGTGCGGACCGATTCTCCTTCCCCTTTCCCGGCAGCTGTCAGACCGAGTCGTTTGGCCTCGATGCGGACAAAGTAAGACACCGTCAGAAAGTAAAGCAGGGCTGGCAGCGCTGAGGCGGCAATTACCGTGAGGTAGGAGATTTGCGTATAACTGGCGAGTACGAAGGCACCTGCGCCCATTACCGGCGGCATGAGCGCGCCGCCGGTGGACGCCGCGGCTTCGACTCCAGCGGCGAACCGCGGAGTGAATCCCGATTTTTTCATCATCGGAATAGTGATCACGCCGATCGAGACGGTATTGGCAACCGCAGAGCCGGTCACGGAACCCATCAGCCCGGAACCCACCACCGAGACCAGGCCGGCACCACCGACGAGTCGGCGCGTCAGGCAGTTCGCAAGGCGCACAATGAAATCCCCGGCGCCAGACTTCAACAGAAAGGCGCCGAAAATGATGAACATGAATACGAAGGTAGAAGAAATATTGGCGGTAAGGCCAAACATGCCCTCACTGGTGAAGTAACTTCGGTACATGACCGTTTCGAGGCTCAGTCCCGGGAATGCGAATACTCCACCAATATAACGCCCCAGAAAAAGGATGTAGGATAAGCTCAGCGTGATGAGGATCGGCATGAACCAGCCGGTTGTTCGCCGGGTGAATTCCATGGCGAGCGCGATCGCAATGATTGAGAAAACGTAATCACTCAGGATGTATTCGGTCTCTCTGGCATACAGCGCATTCTCGAACAGCACGAGATATCCAGCAGAGGCGATGGTCAGCAGGGCGAGGCCCAAGTTGATCCAGTACTGCGCAGATTGTTTGCCATCGCTCAGCGCCTCATTGGCCATGAACATGCAGATTGCGCCAAATCCGCCGAAATGGATCGCCGATAACCAGAGCTCGGAGATGCTCGCAAACACGTTGCAGTAGATGTGGAAAAGCGCGAACAGAAAAGCGGTCCAGCGTAGCCAGGGTGAATTCATAGGGCCTCACTTGCTTGATTGCCGACGCCATCCTCAGCTTCTGCGAGCAGCAGGCGCGGCGGAATGTCCAGCCCGATTTCCCGGTAATAGCGAATAGCGCCCTGATGCAGCGGGGCGCCGAGTCCGTCAATCGCAATTTCCATACGCATGTCTCTGGTTGCCCGGTGGATTTCATGCAGAGTGCCCAGATTTTCCCAGATCACCTTGGTGATGTTGTAAACCACTTCATCGGGAATATCTACGCGGGTTACCAGGACGTTAGGAGACGCCACAGTCCGGATTAATTCGGTTTGATTGGGATAGGTGCCCGGCGGGAATTCATACCAGTCCCAGAGCGGGTAGCGCGCGTTGATTGCATCAAGAGACTCTTGGCTCCAGTTCAGGATGGTCATGCGCTCTCCCATCAGAGCATAAGCCTGAGTGATGGAGCTCACCGGCGCGCCCGCCGGGATATTCATACCAACAATGTTGCCGTCCTGGATGGCGCTGGTTGTTGGACCATATCCCATATAGGCCAGCGTAAATTTTTCCTGATAATCGATACCCAGTGAATCCAGAATAAACCGGCCGGTCTGCTCGGCGCCGGAGTTTCGGGCCCCCAGTACATAACGTTCTCCGCCGAGCAGATTCAGATCCTGCATAGTGCCTGTTGCACTCAACTCCGACAGCAGGACGAAGTGCTCAACATTTTTCCACAGCGCACTGACACTGCGCAGATGCGTCTGTGGTGAACTGACCGGACCCTCGCCATCCCAGGACCAGGCGCCGAACGGCCCCTGCAGGATAGCGAATTGCGCCTGGTTATCCCGGAGCAGCTTGATGTTTTCCAGGGACCCGGCTGAGCTGATGGCGGTCATAGAAATGCCGTCGCTCTCGGCCAGCTGCGCGTGCGCAATAGTCGCAATAGCGACCCCAACCGGATAGAAAGTGCCCCCGGTCGTTGCGGTCGTAAGTACGTAGGGTCTGGCCCGACTCAGCTCATCACTGCAGGCGCCAAGCAGCAGCGAGGCCAGCGCGACGACACAGATAAGCCGTGAGTTTTTGCCGTATTTCAAGGTAGGAGACACGAGACTGTCAGTTCAATGCTTCTTGCGGTCGGCGCCGAGCGTATCCCGGACCGTGCCGGACAGGGGTTTTTCAGTTTCCAGCGCGTCGATCAGCTTGAAGGTGCCGCCGAGTACGGCTACACCCACTGTCACACCGACGATCAGGGCAATGCGGAAGAACATGTGGATATAGACGCCGGAGTAGTAATAGCCGATTTCAGCGATTACGTTGATAAGTACCAGAGAGACGCCAAACGCTGTCCAGACGATTTTCTTCATGAGGTGCTCAGCAGGATCCAGTTGTTACTGGCTTTTTGTTCACTGTGAGAGTAACAATAAACCCTGAATCTGACTAGCATCGAAGTGGGTGAACACGATGATGTCGTCCCGCTCGTCATCATTGAGTCGTGCCGCGATCAGGTCACCATCGACGACCTTCTGTGAAAGCGCGATCTCGTCAGTCGCCTCGCGGCTGTCAATCAGGTCGCGATAGGGATTTCCACTCCTGGAAGCGCTGTTGATAATGTCTCTGATGTCTATTTCATAGTTATCGCGGTTCCGAGAGTAATTCAGCGCTCCGAGGAAACTGTCTTCCCGGGCTGGCTCAATGCTGTTTAGCAGGATTCTGATCTGATCATTCATCAGTACCAATAAGTCGTTGTCTTCGTCCGGGCTGTCGAGCCGGGCTGAGGCGGTGCGCGTTACGCCATCGGCCTGCAATGTTTCCGCCTCATTATTCAGCGTTTGATAGGCATTCGCCAGACGCAGCACTGAGGGGAATTTGAGGTCAACTGTCACCTTTCTGGCTGGGCGTCTCTCAAACCGTTCACCATTGTTGGGATAGATAAACGCTTCAATGGCGATGGATCCGGACAAAGCAAGCCAGACAAAGATGTCGCCCACTGAAATCGATTCAACCCGCCAAAGCCACAGATCTTTCAGTCCATCGCCGTTCTCGTCATACAGAAACGTACTCAGTACGTTGCCGCCTGAACGGAGAATCTGGCGGGCCTGAGCAGTATTCACGCCGTCTGCCTGACCGGTGAATATCGACACTTTTCCTCCTTCTCTGAGAAGCAGGTCATCAATGCCATCTCCATCGATATCTTCCAGAATTTCTTCGTGGGTGAGAGCAAGTACACCGGTCAGATTGGAGAAATCAAGATTGTCGATATCAAATTGTCCGAGATTTTCTTCTATAGCAGCGATATCCAGGAGAAAGTCGGGAGTCAGGGGGAAATAACGGCCCGGAGTGCGGCCGGCGAGAAACACCTCCAGTTTTTCTTCCGTCCGGACAACCAAATCTTCCCGGCTGTCTGCATTGACGTCCCTGAGAGTTAAATTGGGTATACGTACCGCCTGCCCGGCTGAGCGATTGAAGCGGTTGATATTGAGCTGCGTGCGCAGACGGGTTGCGGAGAGAATGCTGAGAGGGGCCTCGAAATTCCCTCCGCCCTCATTGATGAGCAGGTGAATTTCGCCGGCGCCCGGAATCACCAGATCGGTCAGGCCGTCGGCGTTGATGTCTCTTGCAAAGTGCAGTCGATTGATCCCCCGACTGATGAAGCCGGGGAGTTCTGAAGCAATAGTCTGGGGTGGCAGAATGCGCTCATCATTGATGGGAAAGTGCACAGCCCGCTTGCCGTCCAGCAAGGCGATCACGCTGACCTGATTTTCAGTGCCGAAACCTCTGTTCAGGTCCCAGCCAACGGCCCGCGATTCAAAACTGATCTCCTTAAAACCCGATTCAAAATCAAACCCGCTTTCACGCTGGAAATACACCCTGAGACGGCTGTCGATCAGAGTTACCAGATCGTTAAGGTTGTCACCATTGAGGTCGGCAATCACGAGCGATTCGGCGCTTGCCGGCAAGGCGAATGCCTGCTGAGTGAAACTGGGTACTTCGGCGATAAGGATTTCACTGTGACTGAATATCAGACAGCAGGCAACGACAAGTCTTCTGACCGCAGAGAAGCGAGCTTCATGGATTTCAGAGCAGTGATTCATCTTTACCATCATTCAGGGGCGCGCCACCAGAAGCGTGGTTGTCCGGCCATGTCGCAATATAAGGTCAGGCCGTTCATCTGCGTTGAGCGACAATACTTCGAATTCGAATACGGTTCGCGGAGCGACGTACTCCCAGAAAGCGTCATCCGAAATGGTCAGATCAGTATCGATTGCTTTGGCTGCCAGGGTGCCATTTTCCGTGATGTAAAGTGCATCGTTACGGCCGTCTCCGTCTACGTCATATTTCAACGACATCTGCTCTGACAGTCCCCGAACATTGTCAGCCGAAAAGGCCTCAACCAGGCTGGAGCTGGGCCGTCGATTGAAGACCTGGCCGGGTTCGCTTTCCTGTGAGCCAAACAGCAGTTGGGTGCGGTTGATACTCGCGCTGCGAATCGCATCGACGACCGGGATTGTGTAAAAACTGGCGCTCAGAAAGGTTTCTCCCTGTGCTTGGGTGATGACATCAAGATTCAAGTCGTAACCTGAGAAGCGCATGACCTGATTGGCCTGAGTGAAATCAAAACTGCCTGACTGATTGAGGAACAGGCTCGCGGTCCATTCATTGCCATCGCCTGACAGGCGCAAGATGTCTGCCAGACCGTCGCTGTTCATATCAATCAACTGCAACTGGCCGCTTGAATCCAGATCGCTCTGCCAGTCAGCTTGCTCTCTGAATCCGGAAGTCTGTTGGAAGTGGATGTTCATTTGCCCCAGACCGTTTGCGCCGGCATTGATATAGGCAATGTCCAGCAGTTGATCGCTGTTCAGATGCGCCAGGGTGGGTGTAGGCATCCACTGCTCGCTTCTGAGCAGAGGTCTGTCAGAACGCCGCTGGTCAGCCCACTGTTCGACAAAACCTTCGAACGGGGAGGGCAGATCAACCGTCACTTCGATCACCACCCCTTGTTCAGGATTAATTTCCAGTCTGCCATCTACGTCAGTTGCCCTGCCGGCCCGCTGTATCGGTGTGATGTCGCGATTGAGGGTTGAAAAGCGGGCATTCAGCGTAAAGTTTTCATTCTGATTGCCCAGGAACAGACCGTACTGGTCATTTCCGGCCATCAGAAGATCCATGAGTCCGTCTCCGTTGATGTCAGTGGGGATGTTGCTGAAATAGACTCGCTGCTTATCGGGAATCGTTGCGATAAGATCCCATGCGCTCAGCAGTTTAAGGTTTCCGGCATATCCTTCGACGGCGGCAGAAAGACTGAAAACACCGCTGTCTGCGAACAGCACCAGTTCCTTGCCGGGTTCTTCCCGTAAGTCCGCAAAACCCACGGCGATTATTTCGGTCTTTATTTCAATGCGGCTGGGATTGGCATTAAACCCGCCATCCTCCTCTTGGTAGTGGATATGCAGTTCGCGACCGAATGCCGGATCGAAAGCTGAGTACACGATATCTTTAGCGCCGTCGCCATTCAGATCCTCAAGTATCAGAGGGTCCCAGTTGTTTTCCCGGATCAGTTCGAAAGCGGTATAGTTGGATTGCGCATGCACAGCGGCGCTTCCCCAGAGCCACAGGAGTAGCGTGAGAGGCGGAAGGTCTCTTCGCAAAGAGGCGAATGCGTTTTGCTTGACTTGCTTATGGTTCATCGAGCGCCTAATTCGTCTCTTCGGTGAGTTCCCCGTCATCAGTGCTCACATTAATCAGACCCAGAATAGTGTGTGATCTTTCATTCTCGCTGCGCTGGTATCGGTAAAGAGAGAACAGCCACAGATCGAGTAATGTAAAACTGCCAGCACTCGGATTTACTGATGATTCATAACGAACCAGCGGACCCAGTGACACTTTGCTGATACGCCTTCCCGGATCCCACAGATTAACGGATTCATTTTTCACTGCTCCGTTCTGCAGCACGGTAAAACTCACGCTCTCGCCGTGGTCGAATTCCTGATTCAATCGGTTGATCAGGTCTTGCGCTGACTTAATATAGCGGCCGTTGACAGCCAGTATCAGGCTGTCTTTTTGGATACCCGAGGCGGTCAGTGGGCTGCCGGGGAACAACTCAATGACGCGCGCGGCGGGAATAACGCCCTGATCGGCAATCCTGACAAGCTCAGTTTGGTAGCCTGCCCGGGTGGCGAGTGGGTCGGCTCGGTAGAGTTCACGCGGTTCGGGGATCTCTGCAGCGGGTAAAGCCTCAACGGTGGTTTCGTAGACGAGAGTGTCCCGACGAATCTGGAACAGGTATTGGTTACTTGCCGAGGGCAGGCTTTGGAGCGCCTGAAGGCTGTCCGGGTGATCAAGGCGTGTTTCGTCGATTTGCAGAATGATGTCTCCAACCTCAATGCCGGCTTCGGCAGCAGGTGAATTGGCTGCAATTGCCCGCACCCTGACTCCTGGCAGGGACTGAATGTTGAAAAGGGAATCACTCTCATTCGGGGTCACATTAAGCCCAAAGTCAACTGTCCCGGTGCTTGTTGAGCGCTTAAGCTCAACCTCTTCTGGCGAAAGTGTGATAGCTGGCACTAGAATTTTCGGTTCGAAGCTGACGCAGGCAGTCAGAGTTAGCGTCAGCCAGAGAGCGCAGTATCGGAGGGCATTTTTCATAGTTCAAAGTTTACGTGTTTGCACGACAATCAGGGATGCAGCGACCAGAACGACTAAGGTGGGGATGGGCACCCAGTAATTGAGCTGAATGACTCTATCATCAATCAGAACGTCAGAATAACCGCGCACCAGTCTGCTCACATCCTGCAGATAGGATTGATCGATCAGTGCGGGTTGAAAGCTTGCATAAAGATAATAAGCATAATCACCCAGCATGCCCTTGAAAATATCCATGGTGAGCGAGATGCCGAGCGCCGAGACTACCGCCTGAGTTGCCGTATGAGCGATGACAGAAAGCAGCAGCCCGAGGGCTATTGCAGACGGTAACGGAGCCAGTGCCAACCGGAGGCCCAAGGCAATTTCGTCGCGAATTTCGGCTTCGCTGATTAGCTCAAAACCGTCTTCTACAACAGGGCCGAACTCCCACAGCAGCCCACTCAGCAAATAGCTGGAAACGATCAGAATCCCGACTGCCACGAGTGCCAGAGCATGGAGCTGTAACAATTTCGACATCACAATCAAGCGGCGGCTGCTGCAGCGGATTATCTGATGCCGCAGCGCGCCGCTTTCCAGTTCGGCGCTGAAGCTGTGTGCCGCTTGTGCAACCAGCAGCAGGAAAAGCAGCGTGATACCGGTATCAAGACCATCAACAAAATGTCCCCAGGCGTTGTTGGCGATGGCATCGTCAAAACTGTTCGAATTCATCAGGCTGTCCCGGGCGGCAGTTCCTGTATCTGAGATTTTTGACGCAATAAACTGAAAAGCAGCCGCCGCGGAAGGCAGCAAGATCAACAGTCGGGCGCCAAGTGCATAGCGTGCCACATAGAACTCACTGCGCAGGGCCTGAATCAGGCTGGACAGGCTCATGTGTCTGATTCCTGTGTCAGTCGTCTGAAGAGAGAGCCGAGTGACGCGCGCTCGGTGGCCAGCTCATAGACGGGGATCTGGTGTTGCGCCAGGTGACTGTTGATTGCTGCGGCAGTCATGATGTCTGAAGACACCCAGATTTCTTCATCCGTAGCCCCCGGTTGGCAACTGATGTCTGAAATCGTCTGCAGCGCTGCGACGGCGCCAACAGGATCAGTGGTACGAAGCCTGACCTTGCTGGTTTCTGAGCGCAACAGCGCAGATTTTTCTCCGCTTCGAATGATCTTCCCCTCGTGAAGGATTGCCAGGTGACTGCAAATATCTTCCAGATAGGGGAGCTGATGGCTGGACAGCAGGAAACTGGTGCCGCGTTCTTGATTGAGCGACTTGATCAGCAGCAGGACTTCGTCTACCCCGCCGGCATCGAGTCCGTTGAAAGGCTCGTCCAGAATGACCAGATCAGGCTCTGAAATCAGCGCATGCGCGATCGAGGCCCGGCGCTTATTGCCCAGCGACAGGGTCTTAATCGGGAAATGGCTGAACTGGCACAGCCCAAGCAGCTTCTCGAGTTCTTCCGGATGCCGCTTCGCGTGCCTGCTGAGTATGCGGGCGTGCTGGAGACACTGCCTGACGGTCAGGTTAGGGTTAAGACTCGGTGAATCGAATACCGCCGTCACTCTGCCCTGGGCCGTGCACAGATCAGTCGGCTTCAGTCCCAGCACCGAGACTTCACCCTGGTCATACCGCTGCAGACCGAGCATGCATTCCAGCGTGGTTGTCTTGCCGGAACCGTTCAGACCCACCAGGCCCTGAATGCCCCCCGGGGCAAGCGTCAGATCTACGCCTGTAAGCACATCCAGATTGCCATAGGCTTTCCGGAGCCCCGAAATGAGAAGTGCAGGGGTCTGAGTGCTCATAGTGTTTCTCGCAAAAATCTGGGCAAACGATTGTTTTTGCTACGACCCCTGACCTGTTTTCCGTTATCGGCTAGTTGACAAACAAATCCTCGACCTGCAGCTGCTGCACTGAGCCGAATTGCTCAAGCTCATCGGCGTCGATAATCGATAAATCACCTACGATTGAAATGAGTTTAGCCCGGTCTTTGACGTGCTCTGCCTGAAATTCCAGAAGATCAGCCAGTTCGGTTTGCTGTAGTTTCAGATAGTTGTCCCGTCGGGGGTCGCCTTCCAGTCCCTGGCGTTCCCAGGTGCGAACGGCTCCGATCACTTCGCGGAAATTGAGCTTTGAAGTGCGGTACCGGTTCAGCATTGAATTCACAGATTCCTCAAACCGTTCAGAAGAGCTGGGCATGTTGTCTATCAGGTCGATAAAGGCGGCCAGCGCATCGACCGTTTTGTCGGTTTGCGTGCCGATTGAGCCCATCATCAGGTTTTCGGCATTGATCCGGCTACCAGCCGAGTAGCGCGCCGAAGCCGAGTAGGCAAGGGCCCGGGCTTCACGCAATTCCTGAAATACCACGCTGGACATACCGCTGCCGAAATAGCTGGTGTAAAGATTGGCCAGCAGACCGTCTTCCGCGTTGTAGACGCCATCGGCGAATTCTATCCTGACCTGAGCCTGAGCGGTTTGCTGGTCGACAACCAGAACTTCCGAGCTGTCGATGTCGCGGACGTTTCGAAACCGGTATTCAGGTGTGTCCTGAAGATCAGCACTGACTTCGTAGCTGCGACGAAGCGTTTCGACCAATTCTTCAAGCGGCATGGATCCGGTATAGGCCAGCGTATGCTTGTAGTTGAGCAACTCACCGGGTGCCTCCAGCAGATCATCGAGTGCGGTGCTGAGGATTTCCTCGCTGCTCATGGCCTCCAGCATGGGTGATTCCTCACCGAAGCGGTTATACATAAACAGTGCCTGTGCGATTGCCGGAGGCGAGCTCTTTTGATCCTGTCGGGACTTGAGCAGGATGCTTTTCAACTGTTCAAGGGTCTGCTCGTCCGCACTGGGGCTTCTGATCAGCTGCATCATCAGATCGATTGAATTTTCAAACTGGGCATCCAGTCCCGATACGGCAAAAGCGGAGCTGTTTTCTCCGGCGCCAAAGCGGAATTCCGTGCCCATGCGGTACCACTCCTTCTGTAATTCCTCGTTGCTCAGTGAGTCAGTGCCGGCAACGTCCATCAGGGCGGCCGCCAGTCCGAGTTGCTTGTCTGCTTCTGTTCCAACATCAACAGAAAGGGAGAATGAGAACAGATCATTGAGCGGGTTCGGCGCATAGTACAGATCAACCCCGGGCGCGAACTCAATGATGCGGTAGTCGCTGTCCATCTCCACGAACGTTGGCTCAATTTCTTCGACCTGCATGGCCAGAATCTGAGAGGCAAATTCCGACTGTCTCGTCGGATCGATAGTCACCGGATCGATCTGAGGCTTTTCGACTTCCGGAACGACATGCTGGGCATCGACGCGGTAGACTGCGACGTAGTCGTCGCCGAAGTATTTGTTGGCGACATCAACGACATCCTGCTTGGTAAGCTGTTCCATGCGGTCTATTTCAGCGATGTGATAATCCCACTGCGCCCCCTCGATGAATGCCTGTCGCATCATTGAGACCCTTGCAGTATTGAATTCCAGGCTGGCCTTCTCGCTCTTGAGAAAGTCGTTGATGATCGCTGGGATGATCCACTCGTCAAATTCGCCTGACTTGATAATCTCGAGCTGGTCCAGCAACAGCTGCTCAACTTCTTCAAGCGTCTGATCTTGTTTAGGGACCCCGTACAGCGATTGTGAGCCAAAGTCATTGAGAAACAGAGGCGAAGAACCTGCTTGAGAAACAAGCTGCTGTTGATTGAGATTCAGGTTGATCAGGCCGGCAGTCCGGTTGTCCAGAATCATGTCAATCAGAATCAGCGCCTCTTTGTCCGGACTGCCGTTGGGGGCAGTACGAAACGCCAGCTGGACCTGTTCTTCACCCGGATACTGAACCGTGCGCCGCTCGGCGCCCTGCAAAGGCGGCTCTTGCCAGGGGCCGACTTCGGGGACTGGCTTGCGTTCCCAGTGGCCGAATTTGTCGGCGATCAGATTGATGGTTGCTTCGATATCAATGTCACCGCTGATGAATATGCCCATATTGTTCGGCACATAGTTGGTGTCAAAGTAATTCTGGATATAAACCAGTGAAGGGTTTTTCAGGTGCTCGACAGTTCCGATTGTCGGTTGCTGACCATAAGGGTGCACTTTGTAAAGCAGTTCATCTACGGCAGTCCCGATTATCCGGCCGCCATTGTCGAGTGTCCTGTTTTTCTCCTCGTAAACGGTTTCCAATTCTGTATGAAACAGTCGGAAGACGGGATCAACAAATCTGTCTGATTCGATTTCGGCCCATTGTGCCAGCCGGTTGGCAGGTAGCCCTACTTTATACACGGTTTCTTCATACCAGGTGTGGGCGTTCAGTCCACTACCCCCCATGCCGTTGTATAGTTTGTCAATTTCATTGGGAACCGCATATTCAGCAGCCAGTTGTGCCTCGGTATTAATTTCGGCGTAAATCTCTGCGCGCCTGGCCGGATCAACTTCCTGAAAGTGTGCCTCATACAGTTCGACAATCCGATCGAGATGGGGCTTTTCGGCCTCGTAGTCGAGCGTTCCCAGATTCCGATTGCCCTTGAACAGAAGGTGTTCCAGGTAGTGCGCGAGCCCTGTGCCGTCGGCAGGATCATGCTTGCTGCCGGCGCGTACAGCGATCTCCGCATAAAAGCGCGGCTCTTCATGGTTTTCGGTCAGGAAAACCTGCAGTCCGTTATCCAGCTCGAAAATATGGGCATCGAGAGGATCTTCCGGGTTGGGGTCGTTTATGCGCCGGTAGCCTGCCGCAGTGTTTTCTGTCGACGGGTCGGCCGCTCCAGAGGTGTCGGTTGAGGTTTCTCCGCATCCCCCCAGTGCGAGCAGCAGGGAGGCAGTCAGCCACCAGGTGAATTTGACTGTTGACTCAGATTTGTGGGCGGTCGGCATGGGGTCTCCTGATAAATTCAAAGGGTCAGTCGCTGGTTTTACAGCTCTGCTTCATTCATTGATTGTGTGGTCATCAGTCCGGTGATTATCTGACCCAGAAATTTTTCGGCTTCCTGCATCTGTGAATCACTCAACTTCTGACTCAATTCCATTCTGGCATCCATGAGCGCCTGCATCTGTCGCTGACTTTCATCGACGGCGTCCCGGTTGGACCGGTTAACCTGCTCCTGTCCGGCGCCCATAAAACGCATCAGGACCTCGAGCACGATTTCCTGATTTGCCTCAGTCAGGCCTCCGGACACGCGCGCCAGCTGGCGGGTAAAGTTGCTGCGTAACACACGTTCTTGAAAGCTGGCTTCATACTCATCAAAGCTCCGCAGTTCCCGATCAGTCAGCAGTTCAGCGACCTTGCCGCGCAAGTAGTCGGGCGAGGACAGTTCCTCCAGACTCACCGAAGAAATCACGCCGGAGGTCCGGTTGCGGCTCGCCTCGTTCCTTTCGAGAAATACGGTGGTTATCACAGAACCGATTTCTGCTTTGCGCTGAGCAGTCGTATCCAGTGCGTCAAGATATTGCCCGTAACGCATCTGCGCCTGTATTTCAGCCATCTGCCTTTGCGAATTGTCGACATATCCCGGTGGCGGGCCGCCCTGCGCCAGCGCGTCGCTGATCAGCAGGAAAGCCCCGACTGTCAGCAGCAGTTCAATTCTTTTCATGGTCCACTCAAGATCGAAGTACAGGCGCTTATGGTAAGTAAAATTCAGTAAAAAACCTATGGTTTGCCCGGGTTCCCGGCGACGCCGTACAGAACCTGCCCGGAATCCCAAGCGGGCAAGCCATTGCTGCCACTGTCAACCCCGCGTGAGGATGAAGATGGACCGGTAAACGGCTATGCTACGGCCTCTGACAGGGCAATCTGATGCCAGCAACCTGCAGAAGGTGACGGATATTGCATTGAGCGCCCGGAGCCATGTCTTCAGGTTTATTTGCTGAGGATATTTCAAAGCTTCGGTTTCATTGCTGCTGAGTTGCGTTTTGAATCGAATTTCGGGTGTGAATCAAATGCGGAGGAAAACAGGAATGCGCAGAGAAAACCGACCGGTCGGGGTACTGATTGTGCTGACTTTCGCACTGTCCGCGATAGCTGGCGCGCAGGAGAGCCAGAATCAGGCCTGGGCGAATTACGATGAGTCCGCTGATCTGGCGCGTCTGGCCGAGCTGGACAATGCACGCATGCACTACCGGTTACTCCGCTCCGGCATGCAGACCCCGGGCAGTTTATGGGCCAGTCTGAATGACGAGATCAATGGACTGGCGCCGGCGCGTTATCGGGCGCTCGAGCCGCTGGTGGTGGAATCTTCGGTTGCCGGGCTGCAGGCTATGGTGCGTGCGGGGGACCTCAGTTACGAAGAGCTCACGCTGTTCTATTTATCGCGCATTCGCGAAATTGAGGGTGACCCTGCGAGATATCTGAATGCCGTGATCAGTCTGAACCCTGCGTCCGTCGAGAGAGCGCGGGCACTCGATCTTGCAAGGCGTGCTGCTCCTGATGTCGAACGGGATCCCATTTATGGCATGCCGATTCTGCTGAAGGACAATATCAATGCGGCCGGAATGGCCACGACTGCAGGAGCAGTCGCGCTGCAAAATAATTTTGCTGACGACGCCTTCATTGTCGAGAAAATGCGGGAGAAGGGAGCGGTCATTCTTGGCAAAGCCAATTTGAGTGAATGGGCATATTTTTTCTGTGATGACTGTCCATCCGGGTGGAGCGCCATGGGCGGTCAGACTCTGAATCCCTATGGCAGATTGCAGTTCAATACAGGTGGCTCCAGCGCCGGGAGTGGTGCGTCAATTGCAGCGAATTTCGCGGCAGCAGCGGTAGGCTCAGAGACTTCCGGCTCTATTCTTTCTCCTTCAAGTGCCAACTCTCTGGTGGGCCTGAAGCCGACCACCGGCGCCCTCAGTCGCACCGGCGTGGTGCCGATATCCGGCAGTCTGGATACCACGGGGCCAATGGCTCGTTCAGTGGCCGATGTCATCATTCTGTTCAATGCTATGACCGGATATGACCAGCGGGATACCGCAATGCCGATGATGAGCGATGACCTGCGCCTGGAGCATCGCGATCAGTCGATGGCGGGCTTGCGCCTGGGAGCCCCGGGGCGCTATCTGGACGATGAACTGTTCGTAGGAGCGCTTGGGCTGCTGTCGGCTGATGAGGCCGCTATCGTCGAGATCAGCTTGCCCGAAATCGATACGCAGGGATTCGGCACGCTGTTGGGGCGAGAAATGGTGAGAGACCTGGCTCTCTATCTCAGGGGTCACGCATCTCCGATGGTCATGATTGATTCTGTCGATGATTTACAGGCGTTCAACCTCCAGCGCCCCGATCTGAGAATGCCCTACGGTCAGGCGGAGGTTGATCGCATGGTAGAGCTGGACATCAGTCCGGCGGAGCTGGAAGCGCTCCGTGACAGTCTCCAGAGCGGCGCCCGTGCTGCCATGGAGGCTCTGTTCGACGGTGGTGACCTCGATTTGCTGTTGAGTATGGACAATCGCAACGCAGGATTTGCTGCGCTGGCAAATTATCCGGCGCTCACGGTACCGATGGGCTACTCGGACAGCGGCAGGCCGGTTAATCTGACGTTGATTGCACCCCCTTTTCAGGAGCAGTTGCTGGTGGATGTGGGGGGACGGTTCGAGCGTCTTGCTCAGGCTCGACGGGTGCCTGCTGCTTATCCCTGAGTTGAGGTATGCTTAGTAGACAGAGAGCTTTATCGGCAGGCCAGCAGGCTGATGTATTGCGTACGCTGTGGCAAGCTGAACAGCTGTAACTGAATTCAAGAGTGGCGAACCGGGAGTGAGCATGGACAGTACCGCGAAAAACAGGAGCATTACACAGACGTGGTTCGAAATTGCGCTGTGGAAACGCATCCTGACGGCGATGGTGATTGGTGCATTACTGGGTTCCGTGTGGGGTCCCGGGGCGGAGGCGATTGGTTGGATCGGAGATCTCTTTATCCGGCTGATACGCATGATTGTTGTGCCGCTTGTTTTTGTGACCATTGTGTCCGGTGTGGTCTCGATGGGCGATCCTTCCAAACTGGGTTCATTAGGCGCCAAGACTCTGATTCTCTATATGCTGACCACGCTGGCAGCCATTACCATCGGGCTTATTCTGGCGGTGTTTCTTCAGCCCGGCGTCGGTGTTGATCTGACCGGGGCGCCTGCATCAACCCTTCAGGAAACCATTCCCCTGTCGGAACGCCTGATTTCGATTGTGCCGGAAAATCCGATCGCTGCTCTGGCAGAAGGCAACATCCTTGCCATCATATTCTTCGCTATCCTGATCGGTGTAGGTCTGCTGTCGGTCGGCGAGTCTGGCAAGCCAGTGGCGGATTTCATGGACGCATCGAGCGAGGTGGTACTGCGCATTACCCACTGGATCATGGAAATCGCCCCATTTGGTGTTCTGGCTTTGATTGCGAGGGTGACTGGTGCTCAGGGGTTTGATGCGCTGCTCAATGCTGTGGTGCTGGCAATCACGGTATTGATCGCCTGTGCCGCTCACCTTGTGCTCACCCACGGGGTCATTATCATGCAGCTGATGTTAAAACTCTCGCCCATCAATTTCTTCCGCGGAGCTCGGGAAGCAATGCTGGTCGCGTTTTCCACGTCATCCAGTGCGGCGACTCTGCCGGTCTCCATGTCGGCTGCAGAGGACAATCTTGGTGTGAAGCCGGTCGTTGCCTCAACGGTGCTGCCGCTTGGCGCCACCATCAATATGGATGGCACCGCCCTGTACGTCGGTATTGTGTCAGTCTTCGCAGCGCAGGCCTTTGGCATAGACTTGACGTTGACGGATTATCTGATCATGGCGGGAACGACGACCCTGGTTTCGGTCGGTACGGCCGCTGTGCCGAGTGCGTCTCTGTTCCTGATGGCGGCGGTAATGGAAACCATTGGCATGACTGCGCAACAGATAGCCGTGACGGTGGGTTTCATTTTTATCATTGACCGGCCGCTGGATATGTTGCGTACTTCGATCAATATCGCGGGTGACCTTGCGGTGTCGACAGCGGTTGCTACCTGGGAAGGGGAGTTCGATCGTGAAGTATTCGATCGGCCGCTGAATTCCTGACAGGAATTGATCAGTTCGGCGACGGATCGTCGGGAACAACCAGTTCTATGATTTGGGTTTCGATCTGTCCATCCGGTCCCGTTGTAACACTCTCATTGAACATAACAGTGCCTGCACGACTGCCCGGGCTACCGAAAAAACCGGTGCGGGACATCTGACGCTGCTGCTGGCGCTCCTCCTGGAAACTGTCGAACACTGCCAGTTCTGTCTCATCCAGAAAATAGGAAACGGCCTCTCGCTGAGCCGAAGGGGAGTCGAGGGCGAAAAGCTCCCGACGGATTGAGCGACGACCCTCCGGGTTGCCAACGTTTTCCTCGATGATCTCGCGGCGCGCGCGATTGTTTTCCGCAATCTGGCTTGTCAATGCGTCGACGATTTCCTCCATTCTCTCGTCTGAGACGTCAAGCGCCTGCAAAAAACCGCCATAAATGCTCTGTAAGCTCATGATTTCGGCCAGCTCCTCCCGCTCTAGACTGGCCAGCTGCTGAAGCAAGCGGGTTCGGGTCGGCAGATCGTTTTGCTGCTGCTGGCTTTCTACTTCACGAATGACCCTCTGACGAATTTGCTGCTCAATTCTAGAGAGATCAGGGCTGATCTGCTCTTGCGCCAGCGCGAGTTCGTTATTCAGTGCTGCCGCAGTGTCCCGGCTGGCGCTGAGTTCCCGGTTCAGGCCGGCAATCTGCGATTCATAGCTGATGCGCTGCTCAGCAAACCCGTCCAGTTCCGCGCGCATCTCGTTCAGCAGCGTCTGAACCTGGCTCAACTGATCGCTCTGTAGCCGGTACTGGGAGTAAAACTGAAAGGCCATTAAGCTCGCAATGAGCAGCAGCGCGAGACTGCCGGCCAAGGTCAGTTTGCCCAGCGCTTTAGAACGCTCTTCCTGAATCGGTGCTTGTCGGTTGTGCATGATATCCTCGGTGTCGGATCGATCGTCTGCTCTGAATCGTGATGACTGTCTCAGAATGTGTAGGTCAGGGTGGTTCCCAGACGAAGATCTTCGTCAAAAAAAGTCAGAAATGACCCGGTTTTAGCAGTTATGCTGATAATTTGGGAGCTGACTGACCAATTGTCATTAATGGTGTAGTCCAGCCCCAGAAACACCAGCAGGGACTGTGCTGACAAATCTCCCTGCAGAGTCGCCGACAGATTGAGGTCGCCGTTTCTCAGGGCGTTGCTGTAGCGGACCAGCCAGCTACCGAAAACGCCGTCATTGGTCAGCGCCTGTCCGGGCAACAGGCCTTCTTTTTCATCGAGCAGGGTCTGCGCCTGAATGCCCAGGCTGACGTTCTGATCGTTGTCGATAGCATATTCAAAACCGAAGGACGTGCCCAACTGATCCTTTCGAAGGTTGATCGGAGCCGAAAGCGAACTGGTCCCGGGAAAAGCAAAGCTGTCTGCAAGAATGTTGTGGCTGAAGGCAAGATCAAAGTTGAGCAGGAGCCTACCTATCGCCCGATTCGCACTGAAACCCAACAGGAAAAAATCGTTGATGTCAGGCCGGGCGTCGGGTGTGTCGGGCAGGGGTGGGTCGTACCGCAGCTGATTCTCATACAGATAGGCTGCCATGACCGCAATATCGCTGCCTTCAAACGATTTTTTCCATTGCGTGCCGGCTTCAATCAGGACCTTCCCGTCGCGGTCGTAGTCCGGCAGGTTGAAACCGGGGTCAAAAAACAGCGGGCTGCCGCGTATGGGGGCCGGATTGAACTCGGGATAGAGGTTGACGAAGGTCGACAGACTGCTGTTGTTGGCTGAATCGAAATAATCCCAGACCAGCATAGCCTGACTCAGGCGAGCGTCTTCGATGTCGATGATCGTAAAATCGCGAAACTCGCTGTTGTTGATGATATCAAGTACGGAATTGCCGACGGTTTCGCCCCAGACAACGGTCTGACGGCCGAGTTTAAAGCTGTGCTTGCCGCTGCTGCGCTGGATAAACAGATCGTTCAGCTGCCCTTCGGTTTCTACAGCGTCCCCGTTACTGACATATTCATAATCCTGATTCCAGTATACGCGATACCACATGCTTCCCTGCAGCACCCAGCCGGGAGCGAAAGCGTTCTGGTAGCGGACATTGAACTGGAGCCGATTGGTCTCCAGATCGGCTTCCTTGGGAAAGCTGCCGAAGGGGCCCAGATCGATGGCGTGATTATTGGCCTGCCCGGAGGTCGATTGGCTGATGCGGATGGTGAAATCTTCAAACCACTTGGCAGTCGGCGATTTGTCACTTTCCTGTTCGAAGGCCCCGCTGAAAATGTCTTCATCGAAGCCAAAGTCGATGCCGGGATCGAAGCTGACATCGGGGTCAAGGATCAGGGGCTCATCCTGATGGGCCAGCAATAAGGCAGGGCAGAGAAGCGAGGCCAGAGCCAGAGCCAATCCGGCGATTCGCAGAAGAACCATGATGACAGAATCAATCCACCTGCTGCCTGAGCTTTTCCAGCTCAGATTCCCGAAACGCAACATCGGTGAGCGTGCGGGTGGTCAGGAATTCATCTTCCACATCGACATCCGTATAGATTTCAAGGAAGGCCATGTTTGAGAGGCGGTTGCTGACCAGATTCATCATGGTAAGTGAGCGGGCCATCCAGATATCATTGACCAGCTCTACCCGCGATGCCAGCAGTCGTTTGATTTCATTGTCGTACTGATCAAACATTTCGACTCGCAGCACGACAAAACGCTCTTTGTCCACGTAATTGACGGTTCTGGAATAGCGTGATTTCCGAGCGCGCTCCGCGTTCGGGATCAGCTCGATTTTCCACACTTCCCGGCCCGACTCTGTCGTTTCCTCAAGGACGTTGATTTCGTACTCTTCCAGTTTGCCTGTATCGGTGTCTTCGGTGGTGAATTCGGAACCAAACACTGAGGCGGGTTCCGCGTCGTCGTCAGAGTTTCCGCTGGCGATACGCTTTACCCGGCCGAGGGCAGAGAGGTAAAGCCAGGTTTCGTTGTCGCGCTGCGTGTCGTCGTAGGAGAAAGAGAGCATGCCGACGCCACGCTCTGCCGCAGGCTCCTGGACGATGGTTACGTTTTTCGTATCCTTGCCGTCTTCACCGTAGTTCTTGCCCACTGATTCCAGAGACTTGATCCGGGGGCGCTCAGCGCAGGTAATACGGTTGTCCTTGATGCCGAACCGGCAAGTGGACAGCTGCATGCGATTGAACGCTGAGTCTGAAGTCGCGCGCTGGCTCTCCTCCACCCGCTCCATGATTTCCAGTCCTGAAAGATTCTGGGCAGACGCCGGCGCGCCGAAAATACTCCCGATGAGTAAGGTCCAGAGCAGTCGCTGAGAGGTCATGCCATTTTCTCCCTGAAATGAATTCGGGTGTCTGCGTCTTTCACGCCGAAGGTCGGTTTGAAGATGATAATCATGGCCGGTATCAGAAACAAATCACACAGCAGAGCAACAAAGATCGCTGCCGAGCCGAAGAAACCCATTTTGGCCATACCAAGATAATCGGAGAAGCTGAGCAGGGCAAAACCCAGGCCCAGCACCATGGTGGTGAACATGACTGCCTGACCGACATCGCGAATAGTGGATACCAGGCTTTCACTGATGCTGCCGGTGCGGATCAGCTCCACCCGATAATGCGTCATGAAATGAATCGTGTCATCCACTGCAATGCCAATGATCAGTGGCGCGATCAACAGGGTATCGGTATCCAGCGCAATACCCAGAAGACCCATCAGGCCGAACCCGAGCAGTGCCGGAATCATGTTCGGGATCATCGCCATGATTCCGCCCTGGAAGGAGCCAAGCGTTATGATCATGATGACGCTGATGACTGCAATGGCGAAAGTAAAGCTGGAGAACTGCGAATTAGCCACCTCGTCTGCCATGCGCATCAACAGCGCCATCGAGCCGGTCAGGTAGACTTCCAGTTCGGGAAATTCCGATTCGAGCGGCCCGAATACCTCATCGATCTCCTGTGAGATTTCCTCGAAAAAGCGCTGGTACTGATAGCTCCCGGCGTTGTAAATATTCAGTGAAATATGGGAGCGGCTGTAGTCGTCTGATACCAGTGCTCGACGGTCTTCGGGGTTGGCGCTGTTGAACAGATAGAGAAGCTGCGAAATCATCTGAGCATCATCTGGCACCCGATAATAGGCCGGATCATCATCGCTCATGATCTGGTAGGTATCCTTGACGATATTGGCCAGTGAGTTGGTGCGGGTGACCTGATCGGAATAGCGGGTTTCAATGCGATTCTGCAGCTGATCCATAGCCTGCATCAGGCGCGGATTGTACAGCCCGTCGGACGTGTGGGTATCAACCATGATCACCATGGACATGGCGCCGGCCATATTTTCGTCAACGGTCTCATAGGCGACCCGAATGGCGCTGCCTTCTTTGGTGAGTTCGGTCATGTTGGAGTCGATGCGAATCAGCGTCATGCCATAGGAGCAGAGCGCGAACAGGCCGGCGAATACGCTCAGCACCAGCCAGGGTCGTTGTGCCACAAAGTTTGGTACCGCTGAGAGGATGGCAAGTTGCCAGTTGACCACAACATAGGTGAGCAGCGAGATCACCGTAATATACGTGCCGACCCATGGCCCCAGCATCAGGTACACGGCGACGACATAGACCAGGGCCGTGCCTGTCTTGGTGCTGCTGCTGAGCCTGTTCCACCGATCGCCCAGCCTGTCGGCCAGGCTGGCATCATCCGCTGCCGGAGCACCCGGGTGCCAGAGATCAAGGAGGATGGGCAGCAAGACCAGGGTAAAAAAGAAAGCCATCACGACGCCAAAGGCAGACATCATGCCGAAGACCTGAATCGGCACCAGTTCCGAAGTGGTCAGGGCCAGAACGCCGGCCATGGTGGTGATCGTTGTCACCATGATGGCCAGGCCTGTCTTGCCGTAGGATTTGGACAGGGCATCGTAGTGGTCATCACCCTGGCGTCGAAAGCTGAAATAGGCGCTCATCACGTGAACGCAATCAGCAATCCCGACGGCAAACACCAGCAGCACGGTCAAGGAAATCATCTGTGAGATGGTCACACCCAACCACACCGTGAAACCCCAGGTCCATGCCATGCTCGCCGCGATGGTCACCATCGGCCAAAGAACCGCGCTGAAGCTTCTGAACAGGATGTAGAGCAGCAGGGTAAAGATCAGAATCATCACCAGACCCAGAACCTGCATCTGGGACAGTGTGTCCATCATAAATTCCATCATAGGCGGATTGCCTACGGGGAAGAACTCGAATTGTTCATCGTATTTCTCATACAGTGCCTTAGTCATGAGATGAAAATTGGTGTACCCCAACATGTCCACCGGCTCGAACGAGACTTCCTGGATCTGCGCCGATTCATCAAAGTCGAGGTCGAAGCTGTCATCAGCGGCAAAGGCATCAAAGTCGATGAAGCTGTCATCCAGCACGATGTCAGTGGCGTTTACCGCCGGCTCATAGCCCTCGACTGGCTGAGCGCCAAAATCGGTTTGTATCATCACCGCGCCGTAGCGGGCATCAGCCGAATAGAACGCCAGCAGATAATCCTGCTGATTCAGGGCGCGCGTTTTGATCGCCGCGAGTTCGTCATCCGATTCAGGGAGTTGTTCAGGTACCAGACGATTGGAGAGCAGCGTATCTCCCTGATTTTCCTGGAAGCGGAGGTTGGCGATTGACTGCACGCGTCGCACATGATTCAACTCATTGAAGTCGAGGTCGATGCCGTTGATCGCGTCAGGGTAATCTTCCGGGCGCAGTTGCTGCCAATAGCGCAGGTCATCGGTTAACTGCTGAATGGCCAGCAAAGATTCTCGCGAGAATACATCCCCGTCTTTGGCCCGGTACACCAGAAAGACTGAATCGTCGCTGCCAAACTGGCGACGATATTCATTAAGCGCCAGCATCGAGGGATCTTCCTGATCCAGAAAACTGTCGGTTGTCATGTCGAGTTCGGTGCGCGTAAAGATCCCCCACACCATGAGCAGACTGATGACGATCAGACCGCTAAGCACGAAATGCTTATAGCGCAGGACCCGGTTGGGCACCTGTGCAAAAGCGTCACTCAGTGTGATCAGCAGTTTTTCCATACTTCAGGTTCCAGCGTTGACTGGCAGAACTCGCAGAGCGGGTGCTCACCAGGCTCAGGTTACTTCTTCTGTCGACTGAATTGGCGTGATGCAATTCAAGTTTTTGCCACTCGGACTGCCGCCGGTGCTGTCAGGACATCCAATGACAGGGTCTGTCTGATCAGGGGCAGCGGTAGACTGCGAAACTCTGTTTCCCGTCAGCAGCTGCTGTCATCGGAACAATGGCGTTGCCACCCATATCCCCAGCTTCATTTCTCGCAAGGGTCAGAAGTTCATCTTGCTGGCGCGCGGTGCTGCGTTCGACAAGCAGCAGCCTGTCCAGAGTGGATGAACTGGCGCGGCCGAGCGGCTGACAGGCGCTCACCTGGCTTTCTGAGAGAACCTCTACCTGCTGCCCGGGAGCTGTCAGTTGCACCCAACTGCCGCAGGAGGCCAGCAGCAATGGCAGGCAGTAAAATTTCAGCAGGCGGTGCATGGTGATTTGGCTGTCCGATTTTGCTCTGTATTGATTGATGGTCTGCCTGATGTTTCAGCAGAGCTCTTATTGTGGGAAGGTATGTTACCATCTTACTCAAATTTGTCGCTGTTTTTATTGGCGTCCGGGCAAACCTCATCTCTGTCCCGGGCAGGAGTCAGGCATTTGACGGACATCAAGAGCACGCCGCTGTGCGAGCAACTCAAAGCCATTGTCGGATCAGCCGGTTTTCTTGAAGGAGAGCACATCGAGCGCAAAAACTTCAAAGACTGGATGGGTGCCCGTGCAATTCGTCCGCCTTTATTATTGCGTCCCGAGTCCACCCCGCAGGTGTCCCAAATTCTGGCGCTGTGTCACGCGCACAAACAGCCGATTGCGCCACAGGGCGGCATGACCGGTCTGGTATCAGCTGCCGCACCGCTGGAGGGGGAAATCGCCCTGAGCTTTGAGCGGATGAAATCAGTCATAGAGGTTGATCCGGTCACCGCGACGATGACGGTTGAGGCCGGGGTTGAACTGCAGACAATTCAGGAACAGGCTGATGCTCATGCCTTGCTTTTTCCACTCGATCTGGGCGCCCGTGGCAGCTGCACGATTGGCGGCAACCTTTCGACCAATGCCGGTGGTAACCGGGTCATCAGATACGGAATGACCAGGGATCTGGTGATTGGTGTGGAGGCGGTGCTGGCGGACGGCACCGTCATTGACGGCCTGCACAAGCTGAGGAAAAACAATACCGGGTATGATCTCAAGCAGCTGTTCATTGGCAGCGAAGGCACGCTGGGTGTGATTACCCGGGCTGTTCTGAAGCTGTCGGCGAAACCGAGCAGCCAGTCGGTCGCGCTGTGCGCGGTGCGGAGTTTTTCCGACGTGTCGCGCTTACTCATGCACATGCAGTCGGAGTTAGGTGCCAATCTTTCCGCCTTCGAAGTGATCTGGAACAACGCGTACCGGCTCATTGACGAAAAAGTCAGTCACATCACGGTTCCTCTGGCTACGGAATATGCTTTCTACGTGCTGATTGAGAGTATGGGTAACAACCCGGATACGGATGGAGAGCAATTTGTCAGCTCGCTCGGCTCAGCCAGTGAAGCCGGATTGGTGGCAGAAGCCATCATCGCGGATTCTGATGTTAAGATAGCCAATCTCTGGGCAGTCAGGGACGGGGCTGCAGAGGTCATGGGAATTGGCTTCATGCATGCCTATGACGTGAGCCTTGATATCGCTGATATGGGCTATTTCGGTGACGAAGTAGAGCGACGATTGCGGGCGTCATGGCCGGACGCCGTGATAGGACTGTTCGGGCACATTGGTGACGGTAACGTGCATATCATTATCAATGTCGGACCGGAGACCCAATCCCTGCATCTTGAAATTGACACGATTATTTATCAGTTAATACAGGAGCTGGGTGGTTCGGTCTCTGCTGAGCACGGCATTGGTCTGATGAAGAAACCGTTTCTTGCTCACAGCCGGAGTGAAGCAGAAATTGCCCTAATGAAAACGTTGAAACAGGCATTAGACCCCAGAGGGATTCTCAATCCGGGCAGAATAATTAATTAGAAGAGCACAGAGGAAATCATGGCTTACAGTAATCTGGAAGGTAAAAATGTTGTAATCATTGGCGGCACCGCGGGAATCGGCCTCGCCGCCGCAAAAATGGCTGCTGATCAGGGTGCCAAGGTCTGGGCGGCCGGGAGGTCGGAGGCGCACATTGAAACAGCCAGGCAGGTGAGCGGAGGCAGTTTTGAAGTGAGACAGGCGGATACCCACGATGCTGCAGCGCTTGATGCGATTTTTAACGAAGTGGGAAAAATTGATCACCTGGTGTCTGCCGCCGTGGGTGGTGAGCGAACGCTGAAACCTTTTCTGCAGCAAACCCAGGAACAATTCCAGGCCGCCTACGACAAGCTCTGGGGTTACTGTAATGTGGTGCGAGTTGGCGCCCCTTATCTGGAGGATGACGGAGCCATTACCTTAGTCAGCGGCTCCCCGGCACGTAAACTGGCAGTAGGGCAGTCGCCCCTGAGCTGTGTGGGCGCTTCTGTTGAAAATCTGGTGCGATGTCTTGCGCTGGAACTGGCACCCATCCGGGTCAACGTGGTTTCCCCCGGCACCATCAATACGGCTATGTTTGACCACTTCGGTGAGAAGAAGGAAGAAACCTTACAGGGTATGACGCAATCTCACCTGATCAAGCGAGCGGGTTCTTCTGAGGAAGTGGCGGCAGGAATTCTGTTTGTCATGCAGAATGAATTTGTGACCGGGACGACGGTTGATGTCGATGGCGGGCGGTTGCTGAGTTAGGAGTTACCAGCAGCCTATTAATTGCTGAGACAGTCACAGTGAAGCAGAGGTTTAAAGGAGTCGGTAGTGAGTAAAGCGGCAGAAGATCTGGCAACAGATCCAGAATTGAGCCTGATTGATGCGATCTATGCACGGCGTTCGGTCAGAGGCTATCTGGATCGGGAAGTGCCCCGGGAAGTGCTTGACCGGATTTTTGAAATAGCTCAGCAGTCGCCCTCGAACTGCAATGTACAGCCCTGGAAGGTGTACATCGCGACCGGCGCGCTCAAGGACCGCCTGCGGGATCAGATGGTTGCCAACACCGCCTCAGGGGTGCCGCCTAATCCTGATTATGAGTATCGGGGCGATTTCGTCGATGAGTACAGAAAGCGGCAGGTTGAATGCGCGGTTGCACTGTATTCCAACATGGGTATCGAACGAGGGGATAAAGAGGGAAGAATGCGCGCTGTCCTGCGGAATTTTGAATTCTTCGACGCGCCGTACATCGCCTTTATCGGAATGGATCAGAAGTTTGGAACAACGGTCGCCATCGACGTGGGGATGTGGGCGCAGACGCTGATGTTGACTATGGTGGCCTTCGGTCTGCACAGCTGCCCGATGGGAACCATGCGCAATTATCCTGACATGGTCAGGGAGGCTTTCGGGATCGAGGATGGTACAAAAATTCTGTTTGGCATCAGTTTTGGTTACGAGGACCCGTCAGTGGCAGCCAATGCAACCCGAACGACCCGTGACCCGATCTCCGCCAATGTGGTAGTACGATCAAGCTAAGCGAATCATGAGCACCAAACCTGTTGTCCTGCTTTACGATCTTGATAATGTGCTGGTTGATGAGTGCTCGGCGCTTATTGGTCAGACCGGCCTGTACACTACCATCAATACCTACAACGAGACCAACGCCATTGAAGTGATCCGGCAGTACAACCGCGGTTTCGGTCTGCTGACCAATCGGCTCTCCTGTGTCATAACAGGTTGGAACCGGTACAAGAAACCCAGGGACCAGCTGCTGTTCAGCCTGCGGGCGCAGGAAAAGCGCAGCGCTCTGCGGCGCGCCACGCCCGTGATATTGATCGCTGAAGACCACCGATATGATTTACGGGAGCTGGCTCTGGATCCGATGGAGGGCTATGTCTCAGCCTATCTTCACGCTGAGGACTTTCAGGCCCACATCAGCGACACGCTGCACAAAATCGTGTTTGGCAGCAGGGCTCATGAGCTGAATTCAATCGCCTATGCAAAATTGCTGCAGGAGCGCTCTGAATAGAACGGCTGTCAGCGGGAAATCGTGTGCGGTGACGGCCAGCAGCGACGCAGCCCTATGAGGACTGCATCATGCAGAATACATTGAGCTTGTTCCCTTCAGGATCACGGAAATAGCCGGCATAAAACGATTCTCCTCTCGGGCCTGATGGTCCTTCGCATGTTCCACCCAGCTCGATGGCTTTGCGATACACCGCATCGACTGTAGCCGGCGTGTCCGCTGCCAGCGCAACCATTGTCCCGTTGCCCGCAGTCGCCGGCTGACCATTGTGTGGAGCGGTGAGCGAGAGTGCCGGTGTCTGCGGGTTGACAGCCCAGGCGATGAAGCCCTCCGTGTCCATAAACCGTGTCGCTCCGAGTTCGGCCAGCAGGGCATCGTAAAATCCGGCGGCCCGGTCCAGATCATTGGTGCCGAGTGTCACATATCCGATCATGAGTTTTTTCCTTTATTTTTTGACGACAGCCCCTGATTGCTGATCTGGCTGTAGCGAAAGCAGTTTCTCGTGTGGTCGTTGATCATGCCTGTTGCCTGCATAAAGGCGTAGCAAATTGTGCTGCCCACGAATGTAAACCCCCGGCGTTTGAGGTCTTTGGACATCGCGTCGCTGAGAGCTGTAGAGGCAGGGACGCTTTTCCTGTTTCGGCGCTTGCCATCCATCGGGCAGCCGCCGACGAAAGACCAGATATAGGCGCTGAAGCTGCCGAATTCCCCCTGCACCGCCTGACATGCACGGGCATTGGACCGAATTGCATATAGCTTGAGCCGATTCCGCACCAGCCCGCGGTCCAGCAGCAAGCGCTCAAGGGTCCGGTCCTGCATACGGGCAACCCGATCGATCTCAAAATGCTTAAAGCACGTCCGATAACGCGCCCGCTTTTTCAGGATGGTGATCCAGCTGAGACCTGCCTGTTGCCCTTCGAGACAAAGGCATTCAAACAGTGCCCGGTCTTCATACACCGGTACTCCCCATTCCCGATCGTGGTACTCGATATACTCCGGATCTGTGCCCGGCCACCAGCAGCGTGCGGTCATCGCGAAACGGGCTCCTGAGTCGGATTTGGTGAACGCATGGAGGGAACAGTATCAGCGCTTGAGCGTTGTCGGCAATGTCTTTCTGTCATCCGATGGCCGCGCTACAGGACATCCGATTGTTGTCAGCAAGACGCCAGCCTGTTCGTCAGGTCTTCACTTGCCAAAGGCTTTGGGTAACAATCTGATGGGGTTCCAAACAAACCATAAGGACTCAAGAAACCCTGTTCGCCATTGAGCAATCGCAAAAGAAAAAGGACACTGAAGAGGAGAATCAGATGGGAAATTCGATGAAAAAGTTATTTGGGCAGTCGATCAGTATTCTGACAAGATGCGCATTGGTAGTGGTTTGTCTCAGCGCCTTTCAGTCAGTGGCTGCGCAGGAGCGCAGCTATATCAATCCGAGCAGTCCGGGAGGAAGTGGCTCGCCGTTCAGCGGTGCGGTGCTGACTGACGATACGCTCTACATCTCCGGCATGCTGGGTCTGGAGAACGGCGAGGTGCCCGCCGCACCGGCCGACGAAGCGCGCAATGTGCTTGACGCGATCAAAGGCACGCTGGAAGAGGCCGGCATGACGATGGATGATCTGGTATACGTGCAGATTTTTTGCTCGGACGTCAGCCATTACGCCAGCTTCAACGAGGTCTATCGGACGTACTTTACACAGGAGTTTCCTGCCCGGGCCTTTGTCGGTGCCGGCACACTGCTGTTCGATGCCCGATTTGAGATTCAGGCGATCGCGGTAAAAAGACTCTAGCTCAGCATCCTTCTACTCCAGTCGCTGATCTGTTTGGTAACAAACAATTACATCTGGGCGCTTCTGCTCAGAGTTGGGCGATTGCTATGCTTCACGCCTTGAAAAGCGGCGCCGACAGAGCCGTCGCAGAAACGCTCAGGGACAGGAAAGCGCATGTTTAATTCCACTCGAACTCAGGCCCTCTGCGCGGGCCTGAGTCTGTTTTTGCTTGGCGCTGTTGATCAGGCAGAATCTCAGACCCTCAGCTCTCAGTCTGTGCGTCCGACGGCGCAGGCCGTTCAGTTGGGCACTCTCCCGATAATTGACGGCGAAGTGCTGGGAGATTCAGCGTGGGCAGCCGTGGCACCTACCAGTGGATTCACCCAAACCAGGCCGAATGAAGGCCAGGCGGCAACTCAGCGAACGGAAGTGTTTGTCGGCTACAGCGACGACACTCTGTACATTGCTGTGATGGCATACGATGACAATCCCGAAGCGATTCTGGTCACTGACAGTCGCCGGGATTCACCGCTGGATGATACAGACAGTTTTCGCGTGATTATCGATGGACTGCTGGATCGCCAGAACGGTTACGTTTTCGGTACAAACCCTTCCGGTATGGAGTTTGATGCACAGGTAATCAATGAAGGAGGCAGCGGCGGCTTCGGAGGTCGCGGGGGCGGAGCAGGTGGCTTTAATCTGAATTGGGATACGACCTGGGAAGTAGAAGCTCAGATCACTGATCAGGGCTGGAGTGCGGAATTTGCGATTCCGTTTCTGGCGCTGCGCTACGGCTCCGGTGATTCCCAGACCTGGGGTATCAATTTTCAGCGCAATATCCGTCGCAATAACGAGGAGTCTTACTGGGCGCCGCTTGATCGAAACTTCAATCTCAATCGTGTATCCGAGGCCGGTTACATCGAAGGGATTGAAGTTCCCAGTCAGCGCCTGCTGCAGGTGACTCCCTACGCGCTCAGTTTGAGTGAGCGCGGCGGTCAGCTGACCACCTCCCAATCCAGAGAGGAATACGGTATTGACGTGAAATGGGGTATCACGCCGAGCCTGACGCTTGATGCCACGGTAAATACAGATTTTGCCCAGGTTGAAGTTGACGACATTCAGGTGAATCTCGACCGGTTCAGCCTCTTTTTTCCGGAAAAACGGCCCTTTTTCCTGGAAAATGCCGGCCAGTTTGCCATCGGTAACCCGCGGGAAGTTGAACTCTTTTTCAGTCGTCGTATCGGCATCAATCGTGGCACGCAATTTCCCATTGAAGCGGGTGCCCGACTTACCGGCAAACTGGGCAGCAGCACCAACGTGGGCTTGCTGAGCATGCGCACGGAAGGCATCGACGGTGTCGTCCCGGGCAATGATTTTTCGGTGGTTCGCGTTAACCAGGAACTGCCCAACCGCTCTGCGATTGGCATGATGTTCGTAGAGAGACAGGGGGACGGGTCAATCAATGGCAATTCTGCTGCCGACTTCAATCGCACCTATGCGATAGATGGTCGTTGGGGTATCGGGGACTACACCGTTTTCCGCGGCTGGCTTTCACAGACAGAAACCCCGGGTGTCAGCGGAGATGACAGCGCCGGTGGCGTGTCGTGGACTTATGCCGATGAAGACTGGAACCTGAATGCCGGTTACTCACAGGTGGGGGATAACTTCAACCCGGAAGTGGGATTCCTGGCGAGGCGTAACTTTCGTAAATACGAGGCAGGTTGGCGATATCGCTATCGCCCGGACAATTGGGGCAATCTGCAGGAATTGCGCCCCCACATGAATTATCGGGGCTACTGGGATTTTGACGGCAATCAGCAGACGGGCTATCTGCACATTGACAACCACTGGGAATTCAACAGCGGTATGGAAATCCATACCGGCACGAATTTCACTCAGGAGGGCGTATTTGAGCCGTTTGAAATCGTCGACGGAGTCACCGTACCGGTCGGGGATTATGAGCATCAGGAAGCCCAGCTCGTCTTCTGGAGCAATCAGAGTGCGCCATTCAGCGTGAATTTCAGTTCCCGCCTCGGCGGGTTTTTCGGGGGAGACAGAGAGAATCTGGATTCTACGATCCGCTACCGGGTCGGTGAAAAGTTCACCAGTGAGCTGACCTGGAGCCACAGCAACATTTCACTGCCGGTAACGGGTGGCGACTTTGCCGTAGACATCGCCCGCTTTCGAGCAACCTACGCTTTCTCGCCCAGGATGACTATTCAAACGCTGGTGCAGTACAACAAGCGGGACGACGTGCTTTCCACCAATCTGCGCTTTGCCTGGCTGCAGTCGGCTAACGCCGGTCTCTACATCGTGTATAACGAAGTGGATGAAAATAACCTGCTGTTCGCGCCAAGAGAAAACGCACAACAGTTTGCGATCAAATATTCGCGCATACTGAATATCTTCAACTAGCAACGGCCAATAATGCCCGACAGCGACGCCGCTATTCGTCAGTATCGAGGATCTCGACGATGCCCCGGCGTATCCGGCTGGTCGACACGCTGACCTCGAACAGAAACAGCAGCAGCCCGCCGATCATCAGCGTCATGGCGCAGATAAACTGTGCGGCAATCGCGTCGGACAAGTTCATGCGAGCGAGTTCGGCAAGAAACAGGGTCACGATCACCAGGCAGACCAGCAGCGCTGCGCAAACGAACAGGCGCAGCGACCAGTTCACCAGGCGTATTCGCTTCCACAAACCACTGGTTTCCTCCTGCAGCGTGCTTATGTGGCCGGATTGCGGCTCTGACATCAGCCGGGCTTCGACGATTCGTGCCCGATCGACGACCCGACCCAGACGAATGGACAGGACATTAAGCATGCCGGCGATACCTGCCAGCAGGAACACCGGTGCCACCGACAGCTGGATGACAACTGCGATATTTTCGACGGCATTCGGTTCCATTGCGGTCAGCCTCAGGCGGCGCTTACGGTATCAAGATCTTTCCAGTGGCGATGACCGCTGCCCGGTGTGCGGGTGAGATTTATCCAGATCTCTGAAGCTGCGATGTTAACCAGGCCAGCCATCCAGAATGTTGTGCCGAATAGTACGGGAACACCGATATCGGTGGTGGCCATCAGGATTGCCAGCATGATGCGTTCGGTCGCAATGGCCAGCATCAGCGCCCAGCTTCGGATCATCCACTCGCGATGGGCCCTGATATTTCTCGCGCGGATGGTGGAGTAGGCTTTTGCCAGACAAAACAGCGTATAGAACGCGAAAAAAGTCGTTGCCATGGATTCATTAAATCCCTGCCCATCTACCCCCATGAAAGGCTGAAAAATGCCGATAAAGCCACCGGAAATTGCCGCCAGACTGCCGGCCGAAAGCCAGATTCGACCGCTCCAGCGGTGCAGGCTGATCGATTTTCTGCGGATCGAAGGCATGAATTGCAGAGGTCCCAGAGTAAAAATAATCAGGCCGGTAATCAGGTGCGCCCAACTCGACAGCGAAAACTGCACATAGCGTCCGTCAAAAGGATTGAATGTGGCGATAGGGTCGGTGAATTCCATGTTTGAGGCGGAAACCAGAAAGCCCGCCCGGTCAAAAATTGCTACCAAGCCAGTGATGATCAGGATGCTTACCGCCACCCAGCCGAGTATCTCGATGGCCCGGCGCAGCGAGCGGGCACTCGGCGCGCTGAAGTCCTGCTCTGCGGAAGCGCTGGGCGCTGCGATTTCACTCATGGTTTGGCTCCATTCATCGTCTCTGGGTCAGACTACCCGCGCGGGGCAGAATAGACAAGCATGCGCAGAGGGCAGTTGAGTGACGCGCAGTGCAGTCTCTGGCGGTTTCGGTCGCCGCGCTTATCAGCCTTCAGAAGCAAGTGACCTCAGTCTCATAAACACTTATACTTCGCCCTGCAGCGCGCCCGTAGCTCAGCTGGATAGAGTAACTGGCTTCGAACCAGTTG